>Ga0209258_100534_pt1 | contig 36052 bp, 36 predicted proteins | sample Araplaol_mTSA_r2_FD_184281 | JGI IMG/M metagenome (GOLD analysis project Ga0209258, IMG submission 184281) | Arabidopsis root microbial communities from North Carolina, USA - plate scrape CL_Col_mTSA_r2 (SPAdes) (version 2) | ecosystem: Host-associated > Plants > Roots > Endosphere | place: USA...
CGACCACATGATCTCGCCGGCGCTGCAGGTCGCGATGGCCAGGCGCATCGGCGCGCACGTCACGGCGCTGCCCACCAGCCACGTGTCGCAGGAAGTCCAGCCCGCCAAGGTGGCGGCGGTGATCCTGGACGCCGTCGCGCACGCGCGCTGACATGAGCGGGAGCCGCACGATGTCCTCGTTCGCACGCTGGCTGATCCTCGCGCTCGCACTCGCCGGCGCCGCGGCGGGCATGGCCGCCGGGCGTCCCACGCCCGCCGACGACACGCCGCTGCCCGTCGAGCCGCTGCAGCCCAGCCTGGCCGGCGCCACCGGCTGGCTCAACGGCCAGCCGCTGACGCTCGAGCAGCTGCGCGGCAAGGTGGTGCTGGTCGATTTCTGGACGTACTCCTGCATCAACTGCCTGCGCACGCTGCCGGCCGTGCGCGCGTGGGCGCGCACGTACGCGAGCCAGGGGCTGGTCGTCGTGGGCGTGCACGCGCCGGAGTTCGAGTTCGAGCACGATCCGCAGCGCGTGCGCCAGGCGCTCGCCGACCAGCACGTCGACTGGCCCGTCGCCATCGACGACGACTTCAGGATCTGGCGCGCCTTCCGCAACGAGGCGTGGCCCGCGCTGTACTTCATCGACGCCCAGGGCCGGGTGCGGCACCACGTGCTGGGCGAAGGCCGCTACGACGAGTCCGAGCGCGTGATCCGTCGGCTGCTGGCCGAGGCCCATGGCGACGCGGCGCCGCTGCCGGCGATGGCCGCCGTGGACGCGACGGGCATAGGCGCCGCACCGGACCTCGCGCACGTGCGCTCGGGCGAGACCTACCTCGGCTACGCGCACGCCGATGCCGCCACGCCGCCCGACGTGCTGCCCGAGCGCGCGCAGCAGCATGTCCCGCGCGCGCCGCGCCTGAACGCGTGGACGCTGGGCGGCGGCTGGCTGCAGCGCGGGGAGTTCGTCGAGTCGACGGCGCCCGACGGTTCGATCGCGCTGCGCTTCCATGCGCGCGACCTGCACGTCGTGCTCGGCCCGGGCCCGGACGGCAAGCCGGTGTCCTTCCGCATCGCCATCGACGGCCACGCGCCGGGGGCGGATCACGGCGTCGACGCGGACGAGCAAGGCCGCGGCACGATCACGCACGAACGCCTGTACCAGCTGGTGCGGCAGCACGGCGACGTCGGCGACCACACGTTCGAGATCCACCTCGACAGCGCCGGCGCGCGGGCATGGGTGTTCACGTTCGGCTGAACTCGACCATACCGATACCCGTATATCCATCGTGGAGTTGGCCAACGACCCCTGGGGAAGTCTGGTCGGATCGCGCCGTCCTCCCGCGCGATGATGCCCCGGGGGACGCGGCACCCATGCTCGCCGCAAAACGACAGGAAGACTCGCATGCTGCAACACCTTCGCCTGTTCGCGCTCGCCGCGCTGGCCGTCACGGCCGCGTCCGCAGGCGCCTCCGACCTCTATCGCGGCCACGAGCCGGCGCCGCCCAAGGTGATCCTCGACACCGACTTCAACACGATCAGCGACGACGGCCAGGCGCTGGCGATGCTCGCGCAGCTCGACGCGGCCGGCAAGCTCGACCTGCTGGGCGTGGCGGTGGCCACCGGCAACGCCTGGCTCGAGCAGGAGACCTCCGACGCGTTGAAGGCCGTCGAGCGCCTGGGCATCGAGCGGTCGATCGGCGTGTACGTCGGCGCGAAATACGGCCTGCTGCACGACTACGCCGCCTACCTGGACGAAGTGGCGACCTTCGGCCCGCCGGTCGACTACGTCGGCGCCTTCTCCAGCCCGCCGCCGACCTCGCCGAGCGATCTCGTCGCGCCGCCCGACGGCTTCGCGACCCACACGCTGCCGCAGCGCCAGCATGCCGTCGATTTCATGATCGAGCAGATTCACCGGTACCCTCACCAGGTATCGATCCTGGAGATCGCGCCGCCGACCAATCTCGCGATGGCCATCCGCAAGGATCCGAGCATCGTGCCGCTGATCAAGCAGGTGGTGACGATGGCTGGCCAGATCTACGTGCCCGGCAACGCCTACAACGACGCCGCCGAGTTCAACTGGTGGGCCGATCCCGAGGCGGTCAAGATCGTGCTGCGCGCCGCGGTGCCCAAGGTGATCGTGCCGCTGGACCTCACCAACAACGTGCCGCTGACCAAGTCCGTCTTCCAGCAGATCGCCTACCACCAGCCGGCCACGCCCATCACGAAGCTGTTCGCCGACGCCTACGCGCCGTTCTTCGGCTCGGCGCCGCCGCCCTACCCGCTGTACATCTGGGACACCACCGCTCTCGCCTACCTGGTCGACCCGACGTTCGCCACCGCCACGCGCGACCTGTGGGTCGACATGGACACGACGTTCGACGCCAACTACGGCAAGTCCATCGTCTACGACACGAATCCCAAGCCCGCGATTCCGCTGCTCACGCAGTCCAAGGTGGTGCTTGCGTTCGACACCGCGCGCTTCTACGCGTTCTACGCCGACCTCCTGACGCGGCCCGTGCCGGTGCACCTGAACCGCGGGCACGCGCATTGAGGCGGGAAAGCGGCGTTCAGAGCCGCTTGTTCTTCCACAGCTCGAGCAGCGCCTGCGGCCAGAACTCGACTGGCACGCTCATGACGGCGTGGGTGTCGTTGTGCACGAGCAGCGGAAAGGTGGCGCGGCGGCATGCGGCCTGACCAGCGTCGGCAGCCGCTTGCCGCCGCAATGGCCGCCGATCGACAGGCAGCGGGCTCGGTTGGTCGATTGCCCGACGGATCGCGAAATTGCACGGGCTGGAGGTTGTCGTCGATCGCTCGCCTGAACTGGGCGGCTTGAGGGTGAACCTCAGGTTTCCGCGCGGGTGACGGAGCCTCGGCCGATGAGGGAAGCGTCGTGCGGCCGGTCGCTGCCGGTCCGCACTATCACTCCGCATCCGCTACGGCTTTGGCAGAACTTCTGCTTCCACGTTGAAATAGAACACGATCTGGTGATGATCACCTGGATGGATCGTGGTAATCCGGCTCTGGGATTCATTCTTGTAGTGTGATCGAACCTCGTACCGCCCGAGCGGGAGGTTGATCATGAGCCACGGGCCTTCCAGTCGCCGCTCGAACACCTGCTCGCCCTTGTCGTTGACGATGGCGATATCCACGTCCGCAAGGTGCGCCCCGGATGTCCGTCCTGCCGTCATCACCCAGAGGCTGTACTTGCTTCGCTCCGATTCCATACTTTCGGTCTCGGTCTGCCCGATGCCGCCGTCGAGGTAGGCCCATCCCTGTGGGGACTGGCCGCTCGTCGCGGCGAACGACAGCGATGCGGTGAAGATCGGAACGGCCATCGCAAGCACGGCGACCACCTTCCGGCCATAACTGGTCCTGAGCGCAAGTTGGTTCATCACGGGTCTCCATGAAGGAGCCTCCAGGCTATCGGTAGCGGATGGCCTGGAGATTGCGCAGCGTCAAAGCGGCCATGGACCATCGGGCCGCCGCCCCCCTTGAGTGCACTCAACGCCAATCGGAATCGCAGGCTCTACGCTGAAGCGCCGCATGGACGTTCTGCGTCGCGCGACGGTGGCCGCGAGCGCGCCCGTATTCCCTGTTCAAGGTTGCACCGGCGATGCCGAAGCTCCAGACCTTCTGCCTCATGTCGACCGCCGACGCCCTCGCAGTGGCCGTTCTGCTTCATGCGGGCGATTGTCAGGCTCAGGCCATCTGGAGATGGACGGACGACCAGGGAAGGGCCCACTACGCCGACGTCGTGCCCGAGAAGTATCGCGACGTCGCAAAGCCTGTCGCGCCAGACGCGCCGGTACCGACGGAGGATGAGCGGCGAGCGGCCCAGGCGCGAGCGGCATTGAACAAGTCGAAGACAAGCTCGGGTGCCGCACCGTCCTGCGTCCCGGCCAAACCGCCGTCGGCGCCCGCGATCCAGCGCCGCCCTGCGTTCCGGCCCCGGAGACCGATTGCGAGACGTGGAACCGGCTCTACAAGGAAAGTCTCGCGTGCTTCGGGCCGTTCAGAACCGCGCGAGGCGCGACGCGAGCCGAGGCATTCGAGCGTTGCACGCCGGTCGACGAGCCCCCGAATCGCTGCAGGCAACACTTTCCTGACTAGCCGAAGGCCCTGCACGGGGGTCTTCACCTTCCGGGGTGAGCCCATCATCCAGCTCAGCACGCTGGCTTGGAGGAAGGCGCCGGAGCGGGCGGATATCACGGACTTCCGCTCGCACGATCTTCGGCACACGTTCGCGACCTGGTACCGCCAGGCCGGTACTCCGACCCATGACTGCAGCGGCCCGGCGGCCGGAAGACCGGCGCGATGGTGGAGCGCTATGCGCATGTGGCACCCGAGGCCCTGCAGGGCGCCGCCGCTCGACTCGATGCGATGGCCGGCTACGCTCCAGCTATGCCAAATGCGAGTCCAGAAAGACCAACGGCCTGACGTCGCCGCCCGGCCGTTGATTCTTCTTCTTAATTTTGGTGGGCCCTGAGTGACTCGAACACTCGACCTACGGATTAAGAGTCCGCTGCTCTACCAACTGAGCTAAGAGCCCGAAATTCTCGGTTGCCGTCATCGCGTTGTCGCGATCACAACAGCCTTAAATTCTACTTCGATTTCCGCTCGACCTGCAAGCAGAAAATTCGTTATCTTCCCGGAAGTTCCGTCCTCGACCGCTGCGTCCTGCGTTGCATCGGGCGAGGTGGTGGGTTGTACAGGACTTGAACCTGTGACCAACGGATTAAAAGTCCGCTGCTCTACCGACTGAGCTAACAACCCGTTTCCGGTAGAGCCAAAAATTCTAGCACGCCCTCTGCAGTTCCTGCAATGGGTGAGCGGAGGCGCCGCGCCGACCGGGCGCGTTTGCGCCGTTCGAGGGTCATTTGAGCAGTTGCGCGATCACCTCGCCGGCGGCGGCCATGCCGAAACTGGCGGTGACGACGACGGTCGAGCCGTAGCCGTGGCAATTCAGCGAGTTGTCGCGGCGGGCCGTGGATGGGACGTCGTCGCCGACCTCGCAGACGGCGTCCTCCGGCGCGGGTTCGGCCACGCTCTCGCGCGAGAAGACGCAGCGCACGCCCATCTTTCCGGCGCGCGGCGCCCCATGCTGCGAGCGCAGCCGCTGGCGCAGGCTGGCCAGCAGCGGGTCGTGCGTGGTGGCGTGCAGGTCGTCGATCTCGACCTTCTCCGCGCGCTGCTTGCCGCCGGCCGCGCCGCAGGTGACGAAGGCGACGCGTTGGCGGCGCGCCCAGGCGGCGACGGCCAGCTTGGCCTTGGTCTGGTCGCAGGCATCGATGACCGCGTCGACCTCGATGGGCAGCAGGCCGGGCCAGTTGCCGGGGTCGACGAACTCCTCGATGCAGTGGACGACGCACCCGGGGTGGATGTCGGCGATGCGGCGCGCGAGGGCCTCGGCCTTGGACTGGCCCAGCGTCGCGCCGAGCGCCTGGATCTGGCGATTGACGTTGGATTCGGAGACGTGGTCGAGGTCGATCAGCACCAGCTGGGCGACGCCGCTGCGCGCCAGCGCCTCCACGGCCCAGGAGCCGACGCCACCCAGCCCCACGACGGCGACGCGCGCCGCCCGTACCCGCGCGTACCCGCGCGAACCGTAAAGGCGCTTGAGGCCGCCGAAGCGGCGCTCGAGGTCGGCGTCGTCCGCCGCGATGACGGGCGAGGTCACCGCGGGAACGTCGCCCACGGCGCTCACTTCAGCGACTTCAGCCGATCGCGGCCGGCCGTCGCCGCTTCCGACTTCGGATAGGTCTTGATCAACTCGCCGAGCGTGACGCGGGCGGCCTTGATGTCCTTCAGCTCGATCTGGCAGTTGGCAATGGCCAGTTCGGCCTCGGGCGCGCGCGGATGCTCCGGCGCGGCCGCGATGAAGGCCTTGAAGGTGGCGATGGCGCCCTTGAAGTCGCGGTTGCCGTACTGCGCGTTGCCCAGCCAGTAGCGCGCCAGGTCGGCGTAGCCGCTGCCCGGCCAGCGGCGCAGGAAGTTGTTGAGAGCGACCTGCGCCTTGTCGAAGTCGCCGGTGCGCAGCGTGGCGGTGGCCGCGTCGTAGGCCTGCACCTCCTCGGGGTCCGCCGAGAAGGTCTTGCCATCGAGGTTGACCTGCTGCGGCTCCACGCGCTTGAGGCGCTCGTCCACGCCCTGCGTGATGTTCTTCTGCTGGCGCTGGACGTCGGACAGATCCTTGGCCAGCTGCTCGTTCTGGCCGTGCAGCTGGGCCATCTGCTGGCGCAGCTGCTCGTTCTGGTTGGACAGGTCCAGGAGCGCGTTCTGCAGCTGCTGCAGCTGCTGAGCAAGCTGCGAGCCCTGCGACTTGTTGGCGTCCTCCAGCTGGGAGATGCGCGTGCGCAGGTCGATGATCGCGCGACGCGCCTCGTCGTCGTCGAACAGGCCGGCGTGCGCATTGCCGCCGACGACGAGCAATGCGGCCAGCGCGCACGCACGGCGCACGGCCGTGAGTGCGCACTGGCGGCGCGACGCTTCCGGGAACGTCACGGCCGCGGACATCACTTGCTGCGCAGTTCGACGCGGCGATTCTTCGCCCACGCCGATTCATCGTGGCCGTCGACCGCCGGACGCTCCTTGCCGTAGCTCACCGCCTCCAGCTGCGAGTCGCCCACGCCCAGCACCTTCATCTGCTGGACGACGGCCTCGGCGCGCTTCTGGCCGAGGGCCAGGTTGTATTCGCTGCCGCCGCGCTCGTCGGTGTGGCCTTCGGCCACTTCCTTGGCGCCCGGGTTGGCCTTGAGCAGCTTGGCGTGGGCCTCGACGATCGGGCGGAATTCGTCCTTGACGACGTAGCTGTCGAAGTCGAAGTAGATGACGCGATCGAGCGTGATGGGCACGACCGGCTGGCTGCTCATGTCGGTCTTGGCGACGGTGTCGCCGCTGGGCTGGGTCGTGGTGGTGGTCTGGGACGTGACGTCCTTCTTCTCCACCTCGACCGGCTTGTCCAGCTTCGTGGGCGACGCGCAGCCCGCCACGAGTGCCACGCCGGCCAGGGCCAGCAACATCTTCCCGGAATTCTTGATCATCGTTTCTCTCCTACCAGCACTATGAACATGGCCGCGAACGCCCCTGCGCCGCGGCTTCTTCCCCGAAATCAGCGGCCGAACGGGCCCCAGACAGGTTCTCGGATGTCGAGGCCCGATTCGACCAGTGTCGACTTGAATCGGCCGTCGGTCGTCGTGACCATCAGCACGTCGCGGCCGTTGGCCTTCGTCGCGTAGATGATGTAGCGGCCGTTGGGCGCGAAGCTCGGGCTCTCGTCGTCGTTGGTGTCGCTCACGCTGGCCACCTCGCCGGTGCCCAGGTTCATCACCATCAGCTTGAAGCCGTCGCCGCGCGAAATGTATGCGAGAAACTTGCCATCCGGGCTGATCGCGGGGCTGATGTTGTAAGCACCGTTGTACGTGACGCGCTGCGCGCCGCCGCCGCCCACGGGCTGGCGGTAGATCTGCGGGCCGCCCCCGCGGTCGCTGACGAAGAACAGCGTGCCGCCGTCCGGTGAGAACCTGGCTTCGGTGTCGATGCCGGTGCTCTCGGTGACGCGGCGCGGGTTGCCGCCGTTGCGATCCATGAGGTACACGTGCGAGCCGCCGTCCTTGGACAGCGTGACGGCCAGCGTGCGGCCGTCCGGCGAGAACGCCGGCGCGCTGTTGGAGCCGCGGAAGGCGGCCACCTCGCGCATCGTGCCGGTGCGCACGTTGCGGATCACGACCTTGGCCTTCTTGTCGTGGAAGGTCACGAAGGCGAGCTCGGAGCCGTCCGGCGACCAGGCCGGCGAGATGATGGGCTCGTTGTCCACCAGCGCCGGCACGATGTTGGCGCCGTCGGCGTCGGCGATGCGCAGCGTGTGCCTGCCGCCGCCCTTGGTGACGTAGGCGATGCGCGTGGAGAACACGCCGCGCTCGCCGGTGACCTTCTGGTAGACGAGGTCGGAGATGTGGTGGGCCGCCAGGCGCAGGTCGGCCGGCTGCGTGGGCTCGCTCTGGCCGCCCTGGTCGGCGCCCTTGACGACGTCCCACAGGCGGAAGCGCACGTCGACCCTGCCGTCGGCCAGGCGCGAGGCGGAGCCGCCCACCACCCAGTCGGCGCCGCGCGAGCGCAGGGTGTTGTAGTCGGGCAGGCCGTTCTCGTCGGCCGGAGCGGGAGCGTCGACGACCTTGAAGACGCCGCTGCGCTCGAGGTCGGCCCGCACGACGGCGGATACGGACTGGGGCTGGCGATCCTCGTCGCGGAAGCGACCCAGGGCGATGGGGATCTGGGTGCCGCCGACGCCGCGGATCTCGACACGGAATTGCGCGAAGGCCGGCGTGAGCGCGGGCAGCGCGAGGGAGGCGCCCAAGGCGCGCAGGGCATGTCTTCTAGGCCACATGAGGATTCAGGTGAGTCCTGTTCAGTCAGAAAGTTCCGGGGGAAACCAGCATGCTGTTCAGCAGCGCATTGTAGGCAGCAAGAACGAGGCCTGCTTGTAGGCCAACGGCGCGTCCGCGCCGGGCCGGATAATGCGGGCTTCGAGCCACCCCCGGGGGAACTTCGGCCTCAGTCGCCCGCCCCCGCCGCCAATGACCACTTTGAAGCAGCGCCTCGCGCGCGTGATCCCCTATTTCCGCGACAACAGCCGCGCCGCCCTCGGGCTCGCGGCCGCGGCCATGGTGGTGGCGGCGGCCACCGAGCCGATGATCCCGTACATCCTCAAGCGGCTGTTGAACAGCGGCTTCAAGGACACGGCGGGCGTGCCGATCTGGACCATACCGCTCGCCATCGTGGTGCTGTTCGCCATCCGCGGCGTGTCCTGGTGGGTGTCCAGCTACGGCCTGACGAAGGCCTCGCAGAACGCGGTGCTGGCCGTGCGGGCGCACATGTTCTCGCACATGCTGCGCGCGGCGCCCGCCCTGTTCACGCGCAACACGGCCAGCAGCATCACCAACAACATCGTCTACGAGATCCAGCAGGGCGCCAACCTGCTGATGGGCTCGGTGCAGATCCTGATCCGCGACTCGCTGACCGCCCTGTTCTTCGTGGGCTACCTGCTCGTCCTGAACTGGCGCCTGACGGTGTTCGTCGTGGTGCTGTTCCCGATCGTCGGCCTGCTCGTTCGCGTGGTCAGCAAGCGCCTGCACAAGCTCAACGTCGCCGGCCAGAATGCCACCGACGACCTGGCCTACGTCGTCGAGGAGAACGTGCTGGCCTGGCGCATCGTGCGCCTTCATGGTGCAGCCGGCCAGGAGCAGCGCCGCTTCGACGCCAGCTCGCGCCTGATGCGCAGCCTCAACATCAAGCAGCAGGCCTCGGGCTCCCTGATGACGCCGGTCACGCAGGTGCTCGCCTCGTTCGCGCTGGCCGCCGTGCTGTGGATGGCGCTGGCCCAGAGCAGCAAGACGCACGGCACGCCCGGCGACTTCGTGGCGTTCATCACCTGCATGCTGCTGCTGATCCAGCCGGCCAAGCACCTGTCCGATGTCATGGCCCCGCTCACGCGCGGCACGGCCGCGATGGAGCGCGGCCTGGACATGCTGGAAGCCGTCCCCGTCGAGAGCGGCGGCACGATCGCGCCGGCGCGCGTCAAGGGCGACATCGAGTTCCGCGACGTCGCCCTGCGCTACGAGGCGCGCGACTCGTCCGAGCAAGCCGACGGCGGCGCGCCCGCCGACGTGCCCGCGGGCACGCCGGTAGCCGCGCTGTCGGACATCACGCTGGCCATCCGCGCCGGCGAGACGGTCGCCTTCGTCGGGCCGTCGGGCGCGGGCAAGACGTCGCTGGTCAACCTGCTGCCGCGCTTCGTCGAGGCCAGCGCGGGCCGCGTGCTGATCGACGGCGTGGACATCGCCGACTACGACATCGCCGCGCTGCGCAGCCAGTTCGCGCTGGTCAGCCAGGACGTCGTGCTGTTCAACGACAGCGTGGCCGCCAACGTGGCGCTCGGCGCGGACGTCGACCCCGCGCGCGTGCGTGACGCGCTGGCGGGCGCGAACCTGCTGGAGTTCGTGCAGTCGATGCCCGGCGGGCTGGACGCGCAGATCGGGCACAACGGCAACCAGCTGTCCGGCGGCCAGCGCCAGCGCCTGGCGATCGCGCGGGCCATCTACAAGGACGCGCCGATCCTGATCCTGGACGAGGCGACGTCAGCGCTCGACTCGGAGTCGGAGCGCGCGGTGCAGGCGGCACTCGAGGTGCTGATGAAGGGCCGCACGACGCTGGTCATCGCGCATCGGCTGTCCACCATCGAGCATGCCGACCGCGTGGTCGCGATGGAGAACGGGCGCATCGTGGAACAGGGGCCGCACGCCCAGTTGCTGGCGGCCGGCGGGCTCTACGCTCGCTTGCACGCCATGCAGTTTCGCGGCACCTGAGCCCCGCCGCGGCCTCCCGGCCGCGGAAACGTCAGGCAGCGGCCGAGGTGCCGGCCGCGGCGGCGCGCTCGCTGTTGTCGTCGAGAAGGGATTCCTGGCCAAAGCACCCGGACAGCGTGGCCAGGAACAGCAAGAGCAAGAACAACAGGCGCTTCTTCATGACGATCTCCAACGATGCAGGCTGACGGTGGCGGCGGAGCTCGACAGCGCGGCATGCTCTGTCGGCATCGCTCGCGCGCCGGCGGAAATACCGTCGCTAGGTATGAAGATGCTCGCCGTTCGCCCCGGTGACCGGGGAGCGGACTTTCCCTGAAAGTGTGTGCAACTGATGGGGTGGCCTCGCTGGCCGAGCAGCGACGCCGCTGGAAAACGGTGAATCGGCGGTTCGGGCCCGGCGCTGTCTAGCCAGGCCGGAGCGTGGGAAATTCGAGGCGCACCTCCGTCCGGCCGGCCTGCGACAGGATCTTCAGCAGGCCGCCCAGGGCGGCCGCGCGACGCCGCATGTTCTCCAGGCCGCGCCCGGCGCCGCGGCTCAGGTCGATGCCGCGCCCGTTGTCGACGATGACGATGTGCGCCATCTCGTCGACACCGGGCTCGCCCTGCAGGCCCGTGGTCACCGCGATCCGGTCGGCGCCCGAATGCTTCAGGCAGTTGGCGAAGGCCTCCTGCACGATGCGCAGGATCGACAGCACGCTGTGCGGCGTGAGCATCGGCAGCGGCGGCAGGTCCACCACGTTCCAGTGCAGGTCGATGCCGCTCTTGCCGAGGCGGTCCTGCAGGCGGTAGCGCAGCGTGCCCAGCACGGTCAGCAGGTCGTTCTCCACCGGCTCGAGCGAGTCGATGATCAGCTGCAGGTCCTCGATGCTCTCGCGCAGCACGGTGGCGACGCGCCCGTCCTCGCCGGCGCGCTCGGGGTCGTGCTCGCGATCCATCTGGCGCACGAGCGACAGCGCCATGGTCAGCTGCGAGCCGATGCCGTCGTGCATCTCGCTCATGATGCGCGTGCGCTCCAGCGCCAGCGCCTCGTTGCGCCGCGCCTCCACGAGTTGCTCGTAGTTGCGTTCGAGCTCGGCGGCCTTCTCGTCGATGCGCTGCTCCAGCACGGCCGCGAGGTTCTCGTGCGCGCTGAGCGACTCGGTGAAGCGGCGCACGAGGATCGTCCCGATCACGAACAGGTAGAGCGGCGCGCTGTAGTGCGCGAGGTAGAAGCGGTCGGCCCAGGTGTGCTCGGAGAACAGCACCAGGTCGTGCGCGCTCAGCGCCATGTCCAGCGTGCCTGCGCAAAGCAGCAGGACGCCCTCCACCCGGCTGCGCCGCAGCCCGACCAGTACCTGCAGGTACAGGAAATAAAGGGACGCGACCAGGAAGCCCAGGAACCACAGATCCATGCCCACGGGCGGCATCGAACCGCTGAACATCGCCACGGCGCCGCACAGGAAATAGCTCCAGGCGACCGTCGCCACCACCGGCCGGCGCATCCCGCCGTAGCTCAGCACGAACATGAGCATCAGCACGCCGCGCAGCACCGGCATGCACACGACCACGCGCTCCCATACCAGTGGCGGCAGTGGCGGCATCTCCGCGTAGGAATCGACGCTCTGCAGCGCCCATGACAGCGCCATGCAGCCGAACCAGAAGTACATCGAGTCGCGCCGGCGCCCCAGCCAGACCCCCAGCATGAGCAGGCCGATGGCGAAGGTGCACGAGCCGAGCAGGCGCACGATGTCGCTCTGCCAGAACACGCGCCGCTGCCAGATCGGGCGCAGCTCGTCCTCGCTGCCCAGGCGCACCGGCGCGAGCCAGCCGCTTTCGCCCCTGTACGTGTGGATGCGCTGCTGGATCTCGATCTCGTTGTCGCCGGCGCGCAGCATCATCGCGGGCAGCACGAGGTACTGGGCGCGATCCCAGTTCAGCGGCAGCGGATCGCGCATGGCGCCGAGCTCGCGCAACAGGTTGCCGTTGACGAACACGCGTCCCGAACGGTTGAACGCGACCGTATACATCGCCAGGCTTCGCTCGGGCACCGCGTCGAGATGGAAGCGCAGCTTGTACCAGGCGTCGACCAGGGGCACATCCTGCCGGGAGGAGTGCCACACCTTGGCCAGCTCCACGGTCTGCCAGCCGCAGGAGGCGTCGGGCAGCGTGTCGGCAAGGCCCGGCGCCATGCAGAACTCGGCCCGGCTGATCGTCTGCGACATCGGCGTCGAGGCGGCCGCCGGCGCCGCCCCGAGGCCTTGCGCGCCCGGCAGGCCGCTGGCGAAGATCCCGAGCACCAGCGCGAACGGCGACGCGCATGCGCGTGCCCAGGCGGGCAGCGCGCGGGCGAGGTCGACGAGGACGCGCAGGCCCCGGGTCACAGCAGGCCCATGCGGCCCGCCTCGAACACGGCCTCGGTGCGCGAATGCACCGCGAGCTTGCGATAGATGTGCTTGACGTGCGTGGCCACCGTGTGCGCCGACAGGTGCAGCATGTTGGCGATCTCGCCGACCGTGAAGCCCTTGGCGATGAACAGCAGCACCTCGCGTTCGCGCTCGGACAGTCCGCCATCGTCCACCACCGCGGGCGTGGGCGAGTCCTTCTTGAAACGCTGCAGCAGCTGGCGCGCGATCACGGGGCTGATGGGCGAGCCGCCGGCGCGCAGTTCGCGCACGGTGGCGCCCAGCGTGTCGTTGAGGCTGCGCTTGAGAAGATACCCCGTGGCGCCCGCCTCGATCGAGGCGAGCACGTGGGCCTCGTCGCCGAACACGGTGACCACCATCACGTCGGCGTCCGGCCGGGTGCGGGCGATCTCGCGGATCAGGTCGATGCCGTTGCCGTCGGGCAGGCCGAGGTCGACGAGCGCGACGTCGAACTCGCCGCCGGCGATCGCCTGGCGCGCGCCCTCGGCATTGCCCACCTGCGCGGCGAGCACCATGGCATCGTCGCGAGCGATGGCGGCGCAGACGGACTCGCGGAAGGCGTCGTCATCGTCCACGACCAGGATTCGGGTCGGGGTCTCGAGGGGCATGTCAACGGGCTCGGCCATCGCTTCATTGGAGCAGCACAGGCCCGACTGTAAACGCCCACCTGCATCCCCGGACCCGGGTATTGCACCCGGTCTGCCCCGCCGATCGCCCGGTTTCGGCGGCCCGCGCGCCTCAGGCGACGTCGAACTCGAAGTCCTCGCCGACCTTGCGGCCCTGCCAGTTTCCCTTGCGGCCGAGGTGATTGCAGACGAATCCGTCGATCGTCACCTTCTTGTCGAAATGACCGAGGAAATCGAGGTCGCATGCGCTGGCGTCATGCGAGGACTGGTAGAGCACCTTCTTCTTGTACAGCTGGAAATACCCTTGCAGCTGCTCGCCCCAGGGGTATTCGAAATAGTTGCGGCCGGCGCGGAAATCGCTCAACCTGCCGAAGTCGTGGCGCCGCTTGGCGCCGTAGACCGCGTCGGGGTCAAACCCGTGGACGGCCGGCGGCAGCGCGGCGAATTCGGGCGACAGGCAGATGTCCGAATCCATCAGGAGGTACCACTGGTCGGGGTAATGGCGGTAGGCGAACTGCTGCGCCAGGGCGACGGCGCCGCCCTTGTCGAATACCCGCCCTCCGTTGTGGAAGTCGTGGTACAGCACGATCACGTCATGCCTGGTCAGCACGTCGATGGTCGGGAGATCGTCGACGTCGGTCACGAATATCCAGCGGTCGAAGAATTTCTGGTCGGCCTCGAGCACCAGTTTCAGGATGTCGTGATAGTTGGTGGATACGGTAATGGCGATCATGGGCCGTCCTTTCTTGTCGTTCGGTGCACGGCCGCGGGGGGCGCACCTTCTCGCAGCGCGATCATCGTCCGGCCGCCGGGGCATTGCACGCGGATCAGGCCGATGTTTCCACGCCATTCCCGCCGCCGGCTCCCCTGGTCAACCCTAGGTCATCCCGCCGCCCGCACGCCCGTGCATGACAATCGGAGCACAAGGACGACGTGCCCATGCCGCTCTGGTTGCAGACCACCCTCGACGCCCTGACCAGCCCCGGCCCATGGCGCTCCTTCCGCCACGTCTACTGGTTCAACCTCGTCCACGACGGCGGGATCTACCTGGCCAGCGTCCTGCTGGTCTGGGGACTGCTGCATGTGCTGCTGCGCCCGCGCCTCGCCCATCGCCTGATCTCCGAGTGGCCGTCCCGCGCCGACCTGCGGCGCGAGATCACCTACTCCCTGAGCTCCCTGCTGGTGGTGTCGGCAGGCAGCGCCGTGATGCTGGCGATGGTGGTGAGCGGCTGGGGCGAGGTCTACCACGACCCGCTCAAGTACGGCTGGGCGTGGCTGCTGCTGAGCCTGCCGGTGGCCATCGTCCTGCACGACTTCTACTTCTACTGGACGCATCGGCTGCTGCACACGCGCTGGCTGTTCCGCCACGTGCACGGCGTGCATCACCGCTCGCGGCAACCGTCCCCGTGGGCGGCGCTCTCGTTCCATCCGGTCGAGGCGCTCGTCCAGGGCGCGCCGCTGCCGCTGATCCTGCTGCTCATCCCGCTCAACGACTACGTGATCTTCGCCTACCTGCTGCACCAGATGCTGCGCAACGCCTACGGCCACGGAGCCGTCGAGATCCTCCCGCGCGGGTTCGCGCGCCACTGGTTCTGGGGCCGCTTGGCCACCTGCACCCACCATCACCTGCACCACGAGACGGCCCGCGGCAACTACGGCCTCTGGTTCACCTGGTGGGATCGCTGGTGCGGCACCGAGCGCGCCGAGTACCTCGAGCGCTTCGACGCGGCGACGGCTCCCCGGCCACGCCCGGACGCGGACGGCGCCGGCGCGATCGCCTGAGCCGCCGCGCCCCGGTCAGAGCAGCACGATGTCGTACTGCTCCGGGTTCATGGTCGGCTCCGCGCTGAGCGAGACCGGCTTGCCGATGAAGGCCGACAGGTCGGCCAGGTGGGCGCTCTCCTCGTCGAGCAGCATCTCCACGACGGCCGCGCTCGCGATGACGCGGAACTCCTTCGGATCGAACTGGCGCGCCTCGCGCAGGATCTCGCGCAGCACGTCGTAGCAGACGCTGCGCGGCGTCTTCACCTGGCCGCGGCCGGCGCAGGTGGGGCACGGCTCGCACAGCATGTGGGCCAGCGACTCGCGGGTGCGCTTGCGCGTCATCTCCACCAGGCCCAGGCCCGTGAAGCCGCTGACGGTCACCTTCGTGCGGTCCTTGCTCAGCTGCTTGCGGAACTCGGCGAGCACGGCCTGCTGGTGCTCCTCGCGCGTCATGTCGATGAAGTCGACGATGATGATGCCGCCCAGGTTGCGCAGCCGCAGCTGGCGCGCAATGGCGCCGGCGGCCTCGAGGTTGGTCTTGAAGATCGTCTCGTCGAAGTTGCGCGCGCCGACGAAGCCGCCGGTGTTGACGTCGATGGTCGTCAGCGCCTCGGTCTGGTCGATGATGAGGTAGCCGCCGCTCTTGAGGTCGACGCGGCGCGCGAGCGCGCGCGCGATCTCCTCCTCGATGTTGTAGAGGTCGAAGATCGGGCGCTCGCCCTTGTAGTGCTCGAGCCGGCCCACCGAGCTCGACGCGTACGTCTCGCCGAAGGCGCGCAGCGACTCGTACTGCAGCCTGGAATCGATGCGGATCGACTGGGTGTTCTCGTTGGCGATGTCGCGCAGCACGCGCTCGGCCAGGCTCAGATCCTGGTGCAGCAGCGAACCGGCAGGCCGGGACAGCGCGCGCTCGCGAATGCGGTTCCAGGTGGTGCGCAGGTAGGCGATGTCCTCGGCCAGCTCCTGGTCGCTCGCCTCTTCCGCGTTGGTGCGCAGGATGAAGCCGCCGCCGCCTTCGAGCGGGTTGCCAGCCAGCGCGATCATGCGGGCGCGCAGCTGCTCGCGCAGCTCGTGCGAGCCGATGCGCTGCGAGATGCCAATGTGGTTGTCGTGCGGCAGGTAGACCAGCAAGCGGCCGGCGATGCTCACCTGCGTGGTCAGGCGCGCGCCCTTGGTGCCGATCGGATCCTTGACCACCTGCACCGTGAGCGACTGGCCCTCGAACACCAGTTTCTCGATGGCGGCCGGCGCGTTCTCGGGCTTGGCGGCCGGGTGGCCGTGCAGGTCGGCCACGTGCAGGAAGGCCGCGCGCTCCAGGCCGATGTCGATGAAGGCCGACTGCATGCCGGGCAGCACGCGCGCCACCTTGCCCAGGTAGACGTTGCCGACCAGGCCGCGCTCCAGCGAACGCTCGAGATGCAGTTCCTGGATCGCGCCGTTCTCGATGATCGCGACGCGTGTCTCTTGGGGCGACCAGTTGACCAGGATGTCGTGCATGTCGATGCCGTTGTCTCTCGCGGTTCTCATTCCTGGAACTCGACGCCTGCGTCGAGCAGCAGTCGTGCCGTCTCGTGCAGGGGCAAACCCATGATACCGGAGTAGCTGCCCGCGATGCGCTCGATCCAGGCGGCCACGCGGCTCTGGATCGCGTAGGCGCCGGCCTTGCCGAACGGCTCGCCGCTGGCCACGTAGGCCGCGATCACGTGCGTGGGCATGGGCGCGAAGCGCACCGTCGAGACGCTCAACGCGCTGGTTCGCGCGCGGCCCGAGGCCAGGGCGACCGCCGTCATCACGCGATGGGTGCGGCCCGACAGGCGCTGCAGCGTGGCGACGGCATCGTCCGCGTCGGCGGGCTTGCCGAAGATGCGCCGGCCGAGCGCCACGGTGGTGTCCGCGCACAGCACCGGCGCCGGCGGCAGGCCGCGCTTCTTCAGCCGCGCGACCGCGGCGTCGAGCTTGAGCTGCGTGACGCGCTCGCAGTAGACGGCCGGCTCCTCGCCGGGAACGTGCTCCTCCAGCGCCTCGGCGTCCTCGTCGGGCGCGGCGAGCAGCAGCTCATGGCGCACACCCAGCTGGTCGAGCAGCTGGCGGCGGCGTGGACTCTGGGAGGCGAGGTAGATGAACGGGTGCTTCTTCATGGGTGGTCGGCATGTCGCACGTTCGCGTGTCGGCCCGACGTCGAAGGGATCGGCGCCGGCGGGGTCTGGCACCTCCTCGGAGCGCGCCGGGCGGCCGTCGAACGCCGCGACGCCGGTCGCGATTCGAGGCCATGCCGGACCCCGGCTCCGCTCGAGACCGGAGTCAGGCAGTGCCGCCCTTCGCGATCAGGCGCAGCGTCGATGGCCGGCACAGCAGCGCGGATGGCGGAGATGCCAGACCCCTCATCGGCCGGCCGGCAGCGCTCACTCACGATGGTACGGATGGTTCGTCGAGAGCGACCACGCGCGGTACAGCGCCTCGGCCAGCAGCGGCCGCACGAACGCATGCGGCAGCGTGAGGTCGGACAGCCGGGCCGTCTCGTCGGCACTGGCCTTCAGGTCGGGATCGAGGCCGTCGGGGCCACCGATCAGGAAGGCGACGTCGCGCCCGTCGCCGCGCCAGAATGCGAGCCGCTCGGCGAGCGCGCGCGTGGTCCAGCGCGTGCCGCGTTCGTCGAGCACCACGCGCCGCACGCCCGCCGGCAGCACGGCCTCCAGCCGCCGGGCCTCCGCCTGCATCATCTGCGCCGGCAGCTTGCCGCCGACGCGGGGCTCGGCCTTGACCGCCTTGAGCTCGAGCCGCATCTCGGGCGGGAAGCGGCGCTCGAATTCCTCGTACGCCGCCTCGGCCCAGGCGGGCGGCTTCTGGCCGACGGAGGCGATGATCAGACGCATGGTCCCTGACGTGGAAACGGCGACCGAAGTCGCCGTTGGTGATGGTTCGTCCGCTTCGATCAGCCGCGGCGCGCCGCGACCTTCTTGGCCGTCGCGACCTTGGTGGCTGCCGTCTTCTTTGCGGTCTTCTTGGCCGCGGTGGACGCGTTGCGCGAGCTGTTGGCCGGCACCACGATCTTCTTGACCGACGCCGTCTTCGCCGGCGCGGCGCCCGTGCGGACGGCCGTCGAGCCGGCGCGCGTCTTCTTGGCGGCGGCGACCTTGCCGGCCGCCGACTTGGGCGCCGGCTTGGCCCGGCCCGCCTGCGAGCCGGCCGGCTTGGTGGCGGCGGCTTCGCGCGCGCTGGTCTTGCGGGCCGGGCCGCGCGTGGAGGTGGAACGCTCGGCCGGCGTCTTGGCGCGCGGCAGCGGCGCCGCCTTGCCGGCGGCAGCCTTCTTGGCGGCCGGCTTCTTCAGCGCGGCCTTCTTGGCGGGCGTGTCGTCGTCGGCGTCCACGGCCTTGGCGGCCTTCGCGCGCTTCTTCGGCTTGGGGGCCTCGTCCTCGTCGTCAGCGCCTTCGGAGGCCTTGACGAGCCCGCCGGTGCGGCCGCCGCCGAGCTTGATCGCCACCGGCTTGCCGCCCCAGATCTCTTCCAGGCGGTAGTAGTCGCGGATCGACGGCTGCATGATGTGCGCGACGGCCGCGCCGCAGTCGACGATGATCCACTCGCCGTTCTCTTCGCCCTCGGTGCGCAGCACGGCCATGCCGGCCGACTTCACCGCGTCGCGCACGCTCGCCGCGAGCGCCTTGGTCTGGCGGTTGCTGGCGCCGGCGGCGACGATCACGCGCTCGAACAGCGGCGACAGGTGCTCCGTGTTGAAGACCTGGATGTCCTGGGCCTTGACGTCTTCCAGGCCATCGACGATGGCGCGTTGCAGTTTGCGGATATCCATGTTTTTCTACGGGGTCGGGTCTTGAATCTTGCGCGCTGAGAGGCATCGCGGTGCTCGCACGTTTGCGCGCAAGATGCGAGACCTGACACCGTCACTTCGAATCGGTATAGAGGTGGTGGTCGGCAATATAGCGCGCCACCGGCGCGCCGACCAGCGCCGTGACGTCCAGCCCGGCCGCGGCGCGCTCGCGCACCACGGTGGCCGAATGGGGATGAGGCGGCATCTGGACGACGCGCAGCGCGTGCTGCACGCCGGTCAGACCGCGTGCTGCGCGGACGGCCTCGCCGTCGCGCGCGGCCACCGCCAGTCCGGCCAGCGTGAGGATGCCGCGCCAGTCGTGCCAGGTGTCGAAGCGCGCGTACTGGTCCTGGCCGATGACCAGCCACCAGCGGGTGCCGGGCCGCTCGGCGTGCAGCGCGCGCAGCGTGTCGACGGTGAAGCTGGGGCCGGCGCGGCCCAGTTCGCGGGGGTCGATCGAGAAGCGTGGCTCGCCGTCGACGAGCCGTTGCAGCATCGCGACGCGATCCGCGCCGGACGCCGGCGATCGGCCGCCCTTGTGCGGCGACTGCCGCGCGGGCAGCCACACGAGCTCGTCCAGCGCCAGCTGATCGAGCGCGCAGCGGGCGAGTTCCAGATGCGCGAGGTGCGGCGGATCGAAGCTGCCGCCGAACAGGCCCGCGTTCATGAGGCGCCCTCCCGCGAGCGGGTTGTCGTGCCGGTGCTCAAGCGATCCAGTCGCGCGGACGCAGGAAATCCGCGTACAGCGCCGCCTCGGGCGTGCCGTCCTGCGGCGACCACTGGTAGCGCCACTGCGCCAGCGGCGGCATCGACATCAGGATGGCCTCGGTGCGCCCGCCCGACTGCAGTCCGAACAGCGTGCCGCGGTCCCACACGAGGTTGAACTCGACGTAGCGGCCGCGCCTGTAGGCCTGGAAGTCGCGCTCGCGCTCGCCGTACGCCAGCGCGCGCCGGCGCTCGACGATGGGCAGGTAGGCGCCAAGGAACGCGTCGCCCACCGAGCGCAGCATCGCGAAGCCCCGCTCGAAGCCGAGCTCGCTCACGTCGTCGAAGAAGATGCCGCCGATGCCGCGCGGCTCGTTGCGGTGCTTCAGGAAGAAGTACTCGTCGCACCACTTCTTGAAGCGCGGGTGCAGCGTGTCGCCGAACGGGGCGAGCGCGTCGCGGCAGGTGGCGTGGAAATGGCGGGCGTCGTCCTCGAAGCCGTAGCAGGGCGTCAGGTCCATGCCGCCGCCGAACCAGAACACGGGGGCCGCGTCCGGGGGGAACGCGCAGAACATGCGCACGTTCATGTGCACCGTGGGCACGTACGGGTTGCGCGGGTGGAAGACGAGCGAGACGCCCAGCGCCTCGAAGCCGGCGCCGGCGAGCTCGGGCCGCGCGGCGGTGGCCGACGGCGGCAGCGTGCGGCCCTTGACGTGGCTGAAGTTGCAGCCGCCGCGCTCGATCAGCGCCCCGCCCTCGATCACGCGCGTCAGGCCGTCGCCTTCGAGCGCGCCGCCCGCCGGGCGCGTCCAGCCGTCGCTGACGAAGGCGCCGCCGTCGGCCGCTTCCAGGGCCGCGACGATGCGCGCCTGCAGTTCCAGCAGCCAGGCGCGGACGGCCGCGACGTCGGGTGTCTCGGTCGCGCAAGAGGACGGCGTGGTCGTGTTCATGGCAGTGTCGAAGAGGGTCACGTCAGCCGGACGGGCGCCGCCTGGTCGGCGCGCTTGCCCACGCGGCCGTGCAGCCGCCTGGCGAAGCATGCCATGTCCGCCGCCGCGTCGCCGCTCAGGCGCCACGCCGACTCCAGGCCGACCTCGCGCCGCGGGTAGTCGAGGTAGGCCAGCACCACCGGCACCTCGGCCTGCAGCGCCACCTGGTGAAAGCCGCTGCGCCAGCCAGGCGTGCGCCGGCGCGTGCCTTCGGGCGACAGGCCCAGCCACATGAACTCGTCGCGCTTGCGCGCCTCGCGCAGCCGTTGCGCCATCTGCCCGACGACGCCGTTGGGCGCGTCGCGCACCACGGGGATGCCACCGAGCCACCTCAGCCAGCGGCCCAGCAGCGGGATGCGGAACAGCGTGGCCTTGCCCCAGAACGTGACCGGCACGCCCAGCGACCACTTGGCCAGCATGGCCCAGACGAAGTCCCAGTTGGACGTGTGCGGATAGACGACGACCACGCCCTGGCGCGCCGGCAGGCCATCGCAGACGACCCGCCAGCCGCACAGGCGCAGCACCGCGCGGGCGAGGCGGCTGCCCTCGAACTCGAGGGGGCGCACCGGCAGGCGGCTCGGGCCGGCGGCGCCGGCTTCAGCCAGCGGCACAGGCATCGAGGCCGCGAAATCGCGGGCGCCGGCGTCCCAGAACTCAGCGTTTGTGGATGGCACGGTGCCCGATGTCGGTGCGATGCTGCGCGCCATCGAAATGGATGCCGCGCAGCGCCTCGTACGCGCGCTGCTGCGCGGCACGCGTGGAGTCGCCGAGCGCGGTGACGCACAGGACGCGGCCGCCACTGACGCTGGTGACGTCGCCCTGCAGGGTGGTGCCCGCGTGGAACACGACGGCGTCCTCGGCCTCGGGCGGCAGCCCGGTGATGCGGTCGCCCTTGCGCGGCGTGTCCGGATAGCCGGCAGCCGCCATCACGACGCCGAGCGCGACGCGGCGGTCCCACTGCAGCTCGACCTGGTCGAGCGTGCCGTCGGTGGCGTGCATGAGCACGTCGGCGAGGTCGCTCTTGAGGCGCATCATGATCGGCTGCGTCTCGGGGTCGCCCATGCGGGTGTTGAACTCGAGCGTCTTCGGGTGGCCGCCGGCATCGATCATCAGGCCGGCGTACAGGAAGCCCGTGAACACGATGCCGTCCCTGGCCATGCCCTCGACGGTCGGCAGGATGATCTCGTGCATCACGCGCTGGTGCACGTTGGGCGTGACCACCGGCGCCGGCGAGTAGGCGCCCATGCCGCCGGTGTTGGGGCCGGTGTCGCCGTCGGACAGGCGCTTGTGGTCCTGGCTGGAGGCCAGCGCCAGCACGTTCCTGCCGTCCACCATCACGATGAAGCTGGCTTCCTCGCCGGCGAGGAATTCCTCGATGACGACGCGCGGCGCATCGTTGTGCTGCACCGCCAGACCGCCCTCGGGCTTGAGCATCCAGTCGACGGCAGCGTGCGCCTCGTCGACCGTCGTCGCCACGACCACGCCCTTGCCGGCGGCCAGGCCGTCGGCCTTGACGACGATGGGCGCGCCCAGCTTGTCGACGTAGGCATGCGCGGCGGCGATGTCGGTGAAGGTCTCGTAGGCCGCGGTGGGGATGCCGTGGCGCTTCATGAAGTTCTTAGAGAACGCCTTCGAGCTCTCGAGCTGCGCTGCGGCCTGCGTCGGGCCGAAGATGCGCAGGCCGTGCGAGCGGAACACGTCGACGACGCCCTGCGACAGCGGGCCCTCGGGGCCCACCACCGTCAGCGCGATCTTCTCGGCCAGCGCGAACTGCGCCAGCGCCTCGGGCTCGGTGATGTTGACGTTGACGAGCCGCCTGTCCGCGGCCGTGCCGCCGTTGCCCGGGGCCACGTAGACACGCTGCACGCGCTCGCTCTGGGCCAGTTTCCAGGCCAGTGCGTGCTCGCGCCCGCCGCCGCCGATGACGAGGATCTTCATTCGGAAAGTACCGCGTTGTGATAGACGTCCTGGACGTCGTCGAGCTCCTCGATGATGTCGAGCAGCTTCTGCATGCGTGCGCTGTCCTCGCCGGCCAGCTCGACGCTGCTCTCGGGACGCATCGTCACCTCGGCGCCGTCGGGCTTCAGGCCGGCGGCCTCCAGCGCGTTCTTGACGGCCTCGAACTCGGCCGGCGCGCAGAGGACCTCGATCGAGCCGTCGTCGTTGGTGATCACGTCGTCGGCGCCGGCCTCCAGCGCCACTTCCATGATCCGGTCCTCCGACGCCCCGGGCGCGAAGATGAACTGGCCGACGTGCCTGAACTGGAACGCCACCGACCCTTCGGTGCCCATGACGCCGCCGTACTTGGAGAACGCGTGGCGCACCTCGGCCACGGTGCGCACCTTGTTGTCCGTCATCGTGTCGATGATGACGGCGGCGCCGCCGATGCCGCGCCCTTCGTAGCGGATCTCCTCGTAGCTCACGCCCTCGAGGTTGCCCGTGGCCTTGTCGATGTTGCGCTTGACGGTGTCGGCCGGCAGGTTGACGGCCTTGGCCTTCTCGATGGCCAGGCGCAGTCGCGGGTTCATGCCCGGATCGCCGCCGCCCGTGCGGGCGGCCACCATGATTTCACGGATGACCCGCGTCCATTCCTTGCCGCGCTTCTCGTCCTGTCGGCCCTTGCGATGCTGGATGTTGGCCCATTTCGAGTGCCCGGCCATAAGAAAACGCTCCTGGAGTCTGCGCTGCCGCGGGCGTCGCGCCCGGCGGTTCGGATTTTTCGGGAAACCGGCATTTTAGCTGCCCGGGCGCCGCCTGCCGGGCACGCCGTCGCGCATTCGGGCCCATTCGCGGCGCCGACCGCGCCTTGCGCGCCGCCGCGGCAGGCGCTCACGCCGCCGCGGCGTTCTGAGCACATGCCCATTGCTTCTTTGCCCGCGGCGCCGCACGCGCGCACACTGGCCTCGCGCCAACGCAAGGGGGCGTGACGGGACGCCAGGGTTGACGGGCCCTGGCGGGTGAAGGGGGCGGGACGGGCGTCCCGCCCCCTTTTCCATTTCTGCTGGCAAACTCCCCCCGATGAGCGACTCCCCGAATCCGGCCGGCGCCCCGTTGCTGGTCGCCTGCCTGTGCGCGCAGTGGTGCCGCACCTGCGACGCCTACCGCGACACGCTGCTGGGCGCGCGCGAGTCGCTGCAGCGGCATCCCGACGTCGCCACGCGCTTCCTCTGGGTCGACATCGAGGACGAATCGGACCTGATCGGCGACCTCGACATCGAGGACTTCCCCACGCTGCTGCTCGCGCGCGGCGACGCCATCCTGTTCTTCGGCCCCATCCTGCCGCACGCGCAGACGATCGACCGCCTGCTGCGCGGCGCGGTGGCTGGCGAGCTGCCGCCGCTGTCGCCGGACGCGCTCGCGCCGGACGTGCGGGCGCTGCCGGCGCGACTGCGCGGGCACGCGAGCCTTTGACGTTCCCGCGCCCGCCTTGCGGCTCGACGAGAATCCGCGCGAAGCCGGCGCGCATCGCACGCGCCCCGTGAATGCCGTCAAGGGAGTGACATGATCGACCGACCCATCGCCGCCCGCGGACGTCTCGCGCTGGCAGGCGCCGTCCTGGTGGTGTGCACCGGGGCCCAGGCGCAGCCCGCCGACCCGGGCGGTGCGCCGACGCAGCCGCGGCCGCCGCACCAGGTCGTGCCCGACGCGCCGATCCAACCCGACTACTACGCGCTCGCGCTGTCGCATACGACTTTCACCGACGACCCGGGCTGGCGCGCACTGCACCTGCGCCTGGCCGGCCGCCACGCCGATCCGGCCTTCATCGTGCTGCCGGTGCAGACCCAGGCCTGGGGCTTCTCGCCGATGTTCCGGGCGCTGCTCGGCGCGCGGCTCGACCAGGAACTGCAGCGGCGCCACCTGGACGCCAGCCGCCAGACGGACATCGTCGACTGGCGCGGCCCCTTCGTGCGCCGCACGGACGACGCCACCGTCGCCGCACTGGCAGCCGAGCACCCTGCCGCGACGCTGCTGACGCTGTATCTCGGCCACGACGCCGACGGCCATGCGCTCATCAGCCTCGCGCGCACTGCCGCCGGCGAGACGCGCGTCGCCCATCGCCGGGTCGACATCCCGCAGGAGGCCCTTCCCACGCTGGACGCCTTCACGGCGGCGCTGCCGCCCCTGCTCGCCGAGCTCGACCTGGGCGATGCGCGGCCGGCCCCGGCGCCCGCGCCGACCGGCGACGCCGGCTGCACGGAGGCGGACTGGGAGCTGGCGGACCTCCCGGCCGACGCCGACCCGCGCTCCACGGCATGCCACGCCCTGCTCGTGGGCACGCTGATGCCGGACTTCCTATCGCGCATGGCGGCCTTCACGCAGCCCGCCATGCCCGACAGGCTCGCCTGGCTCGCGCGCGCCTGGGTCGAGGCCAGCGCAGCGGGCGCGAAGTCGCCACACCTGCAGTCGGTGGCCCACCTGGCCTTCGTCGAGCTGGGCCTCGACGGTGCAAGGCAAGAGACGGCGGTGGGGCTGGTCGACGACGGCGACGTCGTCGTGCGCCCTCTCGCGCGCATGCTGGCGGCGCGCGAACGGCTCGAGGCGATGCCGCGCAAGTCGAGCGACGCCGCGGCACGCGAATACGTCCGATCCGCGGCCAGGGGCTTGCCGGCGTTCGCCTCGGCCGTCATCGAACAGCACGCGGAGTTCACCGAGACCTTCCACACCGTCGACCTGTGCGACATGGAGGCCGCGGTTCCTCACTTCAGGACGCCCGTCGGCTGCGAGCACGCGCCGCCGCCACTGCGGCGCACGCGGCCGGCGTCGCTCGCGGAGACGCGTCTGCTGGAGTCGTGGCGACTCGCGGCGGCATGGAGCGCCCTCGACGTCGAAGGCCGGGTCCGCGGCAGCGCGGACGGCATCGCGACCGAGCTGGCGCGCCTGCCGGCGCCGATCGCGTCGCACCCGCTCCTGCGCGAGATGCACTTCGTCGTGGCGGCCAGCGAGGCCGCTGCTCCGGGCGTCGAGGCGCACCTCGCCCAGACACGCAGCCGCCTGCGCGACTACGGCGTGGCGGTGGCGACGCTGCAGCGCTCGGACGCGTTGCAGCGCCACTTCCGCGTGGAGGACCGGGTCACCCTGCCGGCCGAGGCTGGCGATCCCGTCATCGCCCGGATGCGAGACGACCTGGAACGCCTGGACTCGATCGCCGGTCTCGACTACCACGGTGCGTTGCTCTGGCGGCCCGAGCGCAACCCGCGCTGGCCGGCCACTTTCCTGGCCGCCGGCAAGTTCGCCGACGCCGAGAACGCGGTGATGCGCGCGCAACGCCGGCCGTCCGCCGTTGCGCAGGCGAGGCCAGCGATGCCGGCGACGGCCGGCGCCACGCTCGCGGCAGGGCCGCCCTCCTTGCCGCCCGCGCCGGCCGGACCGTCGCATCCGATCGCCCGAAGCTCGTTCGATGCGGCGACCGTCCGGGGCATGCCCGACAAGTCGATCTTCGAGGCGGCACTGGCCGCCAACCGCATGGACATGGCCGCGCGCGTCGGCCTGGCACTGATAGCGCTCGAAGGGGGCGCCGGCCTTGCGCAAGCGCGCCGCATCATCGAGGCGCAGCCGCTCCGCCAGCGCGACGAGGATGCGCTCGCCGAGGCCGAGGACTGGGCGCTGGCGGGACACGCGTTCTACTTCGCGGGCGAACTGCCCACGGCCCGCCTGTACTATGCCCGCGCCGCGGCGACGCAGGTCGGCAGCTCGCAGGCGATGCTCGCGGAGGAACGCCTGGCCGCGATCGACGGCGACCTGCGCACCGAGTTCGCGCGCGCCCAGCGCCTCGCGCGGCGCTACGACAACGCGTGGGACGTGGCGCACGAGGCCGGGCTGCTGTTCATGCGGGGCCAGCCGCAGGACGCATGGCCGTTGCTGCTGCCGCGCGCCCAGACCAGCAGGTCGCCGGCCCTGTGGCACGCGGCGCTCGCCGGTCATCGCATCGCGGGCACCGAACCTGCCGCCCTGCCCGGCTGGATTCGCGAGCACGGACTCGCGAACGCCACGGTCGAATCCAACCCCGCCGGGTCGCAATGGCTGGCCGAGTCGACCGTCCTCGATCGCGTGGCCGACACCGCCGGTCCGCCGCCCCCGATATCGAGCAACGCTGACCTGTCGCCGATGTGGGCTGGCGGCGCGATGATGCTGCGTGCAGCCGTCGACAGCAACGGCGCGGCCGATCTGGCCCTGCTCGATCGCGACATGCAGTCGGCCGCTTTCCTGCGCCCGGACGTGCTGCCGTTCTACGCCTGGGCGGCCTGGCACGCGACGCAGGGCAAGGAGCCGACGCTGGAGTTCGTGCGCAACGTCGCCCCCAACGCGGGCTTCGGCGGCCGCCTCGCCCAGGCCATGGTGCTGGCGGCCGACGGGCGGCGCGACGGCGCGCTACGCGCCCTCACGGCGGCACGCTGGGAACTGGGCCGAATCGGTGGGGCCAACGCGTATCCCGACACCTTCTTCACGTCGCCGTACAAATTCGTGCTCGCGTCCTGGCTCATGTCGCGCAAGACCGGTGAACGCGCGTACGCGCAACAGGGCCTGGCGGTCGCCCGCGCCTATCAGATCATCTGGCCCTACTTCGGCTGGCCGCATGCGGCCGAGGCGCTCCTGTCCAACGACGCCAGGGCACGCGAGAGCGCGGCCTGCCGCGCCCAGCGACTCGACCCGGCCTCGATGCTCCTGCACGAATCCGGCCTGCATCCCGACCTGAAGAGCGCGGCCTGCCGCAAGGCCACGGCCTGGTGATCCTCACGCGGCCCGCAGGTGCCGCTGCGGCCGCCAGCCGCGCTCGACGTCGGCGCGGATCTCCGCCGCGAACTGGCGCAGCTCGGCCTCCAGGCGGGCGCGCAGCAGGCGGCCGAGGAAACGGGCGAGCACGGGGCGCAAGGGCTGGGTGAGCGTCAGCTCGAGCACCGTGCCCTCGCGCACGGCCTTGGGGTCGGACCGGAAGCGCGCGATGAGCGAGCGACCCCAGTGCGGGCCGGCCACGCACTGGTCCAGCACGCTGCCGTCCGGCCTTTCGTGGCGCTCCCAGACGTCCAGCCCGGTGCTCCAGCCGACGCGCGCCAGGCATTCGAAGCGCGGGCCGGCCGGCCCGGGCGCGCGCTCGCGCAGGCGCTCGCGCCGGTGCACGCGCGCGAGTCCGCGGTGGTGCAGGTCGACGTAGTGCGCACGCACCGTCCGCGGACCGGCGGCCACCCGCTCGACGTGCAGGATCTCGATGAAGCCGGACATGCCCTGCGCAGGGCGAATCTCGTGCCGGCGACCGTCGCCGGCACCGCGCATTCGTGGGGGTCGCGCAGGCACGCCGGGGTCCCGCCGGAACCGCGCGCTCGCCGGGGCCCCCCGGCTCAGGCGGCGACGTGCGCCGGCGTGGCGTACCAGAGCGCCGCGAAGAAGTGGCAGGTGGTGCCCGCCAGCACGAACAGGTGCCAGGCGAAGTGCGCGTACCGGAAGCGCGAGTCGAAGATGAACACGACCGCACCCAGCGTGTAGGCGATGCCGCCGGCCAGCAGCCACAGCAGGCCGGCCATGGGCATCGCGTGGACCAGCGGGCCCGCGGCGGCGATGGCCGTCCAGCCCATCGCCACGTACAGGCCGGTGGACCACAGCGGATGCCTGAGCAGGTTCATCAGCTTGACCGCGATGCCGGCCGCGGCCATCGCCCAGATGGCACCGAACAGCGTCCAGCCCCAGGCGCCGTTCAGCACGCCGAGCGCGAAGGGGGTGTAGCTGCCCGCGATGAACAGGTAGATCGCCGCGTGGTCGATGCGATTGAGCACGGCCTTGACCCGGCCGTCGGGAATGGCGTGGTACAGCGTGGACGTCAGGTAAAGCAGCATCATCGTGACCGAGAAGATGCTGACGGCCACGATGTTGGTGGCGGTGCCATGGCGTGCGGCCATGACGACGAGGATGGGCAGCGACGCGATGGCCAGCAGGAAGCCCAGGCCATGGCTGATCGCGTTGGCGATCTCCTCGCCAAGCGTCTGCGGACGATCTTCGTAGATGGTGTTGCTCATGATGCGAATCGTACCGGCTTCGAGTCTCGACTTTGTAACGCGCGGGCAAAGGCCGTGCCCGACCTCGCCCTCCTTGATTCAGCGCAAGCGGGCGGCGCGGCCACGCGCCATGCTCGTGCGCACACTGGCGAGCGCACCCGCAGGGCGGAGCACGGTCGCGTCCAGCCGCACGGCGTGCGACGGCGCCGGCGCAAGCGACGGCATGCCGTACACCGTGTCGAACAGATCCGCGTGCGGCGTCGCGGGCGGCGATGGACGGGACGGGGTTCCTCGACATGGCGGGCGTCTCGTGTTCATGGCGTGACGGGACTGTGGCCCGCAGCGCCGCACGTTCCATCCCCCGGAAGAATGAGACCCTTCGCCGCGATCTAGGGACTATCGCGGCCCGCCCGCCGATTCAGGGCGACGTCACTTGCCGTCGGACTTCGGCACGTCCTCGCCCGTGCCGTACGCGCTGCTGGCGACCCACTTGGCCACGTCCTTGCCCAGCACGGTCGAATCGCGCTCCAGCATCGAGCAGGTGCCCTTGAAGCCACCGAACGCGCCGCCGGTGGTGGTGCGCGTCAGGTGCGTGCTGCGCGTGACCTTGCCGTCCTTCATCAGGTCGACCCGGATCGAGATCGCCTTGGGGCCCGTCCAGCCGCCGCCGCCGACGCCCATCACGTCGACGATGCTCACCTTGACGACCTCGCCCTCCGGCTGGTCGGTGGTGCCCCCGAGCTGGCTGCCGACGTCGGCCGTCAAGCGTTCCTCCAGCTTGCAGGCCTCGCGCACCTTGGGCACGACGGACGATTCGGCCGCGTAGGCGACCGGCGTCAGCAACTTGACGTCGTCGGCGTGCGCCGCGGCGCAGGCGGCCAGCAGCGCGGCAAATGCGATCTTCTTCATGGGGGTGGGACTCCTCTGCGGTTGGAAAGAATGGGGACGGTCGCTCAGGGCTTGGTCGCGACCAGGTTGATGAGCGTTTCCTCGCGCGCGGCCGGCGGCTTGATGCGCAGCACGCGCTCGACCAGGCCCAGGTCCTCGCGGCTCCACCACAGGAACGGGTAGGACACCTGGGCGTCGGGCACCACGAAGCCCGCGGCGCGCACGAGCGCCAGGTATTGCGGCGCGGTCTTCTGCATCTCCATCGGGTGGCGGAACAGCAGCCGGATGATCCAGGAGTGGATGTAGCGCCGCGTGGATTCCGCGAACAGCAGCTTGCCGCCCGGCTTGAGCACGCGGAAGAACTCCGCGATCGCGCGATCCTGGTCGACGAGGTGGTGGAAGGTCTGGTGGCAGAACAGCAGGTCGACGCTCGCGTCGCCCAACGGCAGCCGCGAGCTGTCGGCCCGGATCACCTCGGCCGCGCGGCCGTCGGCCAGCCGCACCCGCGCGGCCTCCTGCGTGGCGGCCGCCACCATCTTGGGCGCGATGTCGAGGCCGACGAGCCGCTGGGGCTGGAAGCGCTCGGCGAGCTTGCGCAGCGAGCCGCCCCAGCCGCAGCCGACATCGACCACGACGGGATGGCTAGCCCGCGGCGACGGGTCCAGGCGCGCGAGGTCGCGCAGCGCGACCTCGAGCACGTGCACGTCCCAGGTGCGCGTCTGGAGGAACCAGTCGCCGAAGGCGGTCTCGGGGATGTAGTCGGGCAGGGGCTTGGCAACGGTCATCGGTCTTGCTTCTTCGATCTGTTCAATGCGGCAACGCCACGGCGGCGACGTGCCAGGAGGCCTCGGCGACGCCCGGCGGCAGGCCGTCGCATCGCACTCCGGCCAAGGCCATCGCATCGCCGAAGCAGAGCGCCACGTGCACCGGCGCCGCGCGCCACGTGCGCACGTTCGCACGCGCGTCCGCCAGGCCGCAGGCGCTCGCGCGCACGCGACGGAAATCCCGGGGCGCGGCCTGCGGCGGGCAGGACTTGAACCAGGCCTCCTTGGCCGTCCAGCGTGCCAGCAGCGCGGCCTCGCGCTCGCTTGCGGCCACCGACCGCCACTCGTTCAATTCGTCGGTCGCCAGCATCAGCTGGACACGCTCGTCGGCGTCGCCGCGGGCGGGTCGGTCGCACTCGACATCCACGCCCACCGCGCCATCGGCCACCGCCGCGGCCACCCAGCCGAGCCGGTGCGACAGGCTGACGTGCACCGCGGGCGCAGCGGCGGAGCACCATGCCGCCGGCGCGCGGCCCGCCTCTGCGGAGACGTCCCATGCCGGCCCGGGGACGCCGGTGGCCGCCTGCAGCAGCTCGCGCAGCAGCGCGCGGCTGGCGACGAATTCGGCGCGCGCACGCGGCCCGATGGCCTGCCACCGCCGTCGTTCGGACTCGCCAAGCCACGTGGGCATGGATCGTTCGCCGGCGGCCGGCTCCACGATGCGGCCGACCGCGAGCAGCAGCATCGCCGTGCTACTTGCCGACCTTGGCGTAGGTGCCCCGCAGCGTGATCCCGGCGCGGAACGTGCCGTCGGAGCATTCGATGTCGGTCGCGTTCTTGAACTCGGCATGGTCACGGACGCTGACGATGTCGACGACCGCGTTCGCCTCGTAGCGCATCGCCTTATCGCGCAGCTTGATCAGTGCCGACAGCGCATTCCAGCGGCAGGCTTCCTCGGGCGACTTGTTGAACGCGTTGGTGTTGGCGTTGGACGTGTCGCCTCCGAACTTCTTGATGACCTTGGGCGAGGGACCGCCGGCCAGGTAGAAACGCATGTCGCCGAGCCTGTCCTTGGCCTCGGGCATGTCGAGCACGCTCTGCAGCGAGACGGTGACGGCGTTGTTCTTGGCGACGGCGGGCGTGGCGGCGACGACGGCGAGCAGGGACACGACGATGAACTTCTTCATGGATGGGCTTTCGTTGAACGTTGGACATCGAGCCGGCCGCGGCCGCCGCGACCGGAAGCCGCGACCGGAAGCCGCGAATTATCCGGCCTTGCCATGCCGGCAGCCGGCAGGATGCGATGGCCATCCCCAGGATGCCGCACGCCGCGAGGACCGGCGCCACGGAGTGAACAGGCCGTCGCTGGCCGCGCTGGCGAAGCTCAGTAGCGCTCGCCATTGCGCGTGCGCACGGCCGCACGGATCGCCGTGCTCAGGTCATTGACCCACTGGTTGTATTTCGGGTGGATGACAGGCTTGCCGCCGGCGTTGTCGTAGCTCATCTCGGCGCTGCTCTTGTAGCGGATCTCGTAGCTCGCGGCGTCGTACGCCACCTCGACCACGACGACGTGGCCGCCATTGGCAGCCTGCAGGTCGAGGACGCCGGGCTGCTCGCCGACGGCCGTCCAGCGCCGGGTCAGGCCGCCATAGAGAATGGCCTTGCGCATGCTGGCCAGCGCGAGCGGCTGTCCGTCGAACGTCACGACTTGCTGGCGGCCCAGTTCCAGCATGGCAACGGCCGAGCGCGCCGCCCATGAAGGCGCGCAGAGGGCCGCGAGACTGACGGCCAGCATGGCGGCGCGCAGCGTGAATCTCGTCATCATCGTCCTGTCCGGGTGCAGCGAGGCCGCGATCAGTTCGTGGCCGCGGACGCGGACGACGCGGGGCCGTCGGCGGCCGGCGCGGCGGGAGAGTCGCCCGCCTGGACGTCCTCCGACGGCGGCACGAACTTGGGATCGCGCGACCAGCGCGCGAGATCCTTCGCGATGCCTATCGTGTCACGCTCCATGAAGCCGCAGATTCCCTTGAATGCGCCCCAGAAGCCACCGAAGGTGGTCCGGTGCAGCTTGGTCGACCGTTGCACCACGCCGTCGTGAAGGATCTCGGCCTCGAGGGCGAGTCCCTTGGGGCCCGTCCAGCTGTTGCCTCGCGCGCCCCAGATCGTCGTGACGGTGACCTTGAGCACGTCGCCTTGCGCGGGATCCGTGGTGGTGCCGGGCCCCTTGTTGACGTGCCGCAGCGCGTCGCCGACGCGGGTCTCGAGCATCTCGCCCATCTTGCATTCGTCGCGGACTTCGGCGCGCGGATCGGTCGTCGGTGCGAACGTCACCGGCGTCAGCAGCGACACCTGGGTGGTCGCGGCGCGGCCAGCATTGGCGGCCGTGGCGACGAGCGACAAGGCCAGCGCGGCCGCAAGAGCGTTGAACTGCTTCATGGATTCCCTCCCAAGATAATCGTTGTCAATCAAACCAGCGCCGGAAGATCAACGACGTGTTGATCCCGCCGAACGCGAAATTGTTGCTCATGACGACGTCGGTCTCGATGACGCGGCCGTCGCCGGTGATGTAGTCGAGCGCGCCGCAGCGCGGGTCGACCTCCTCGAGGTTCAGCGTCGGGGCGAACCAGCCCTCGCGCATCATCTCGATGGTCATCCACGCCTCGAGCGCGCCGCACGCGCCGAGGGTGTGGCCCATGTAGCTCTTGAGCGAGCTGATGGGCATGTGCGCGCCCAGCACCTCTCTGGTGGCCTGCGATTCGGCCATGTCGCCCTGCTCGGTGGCGGTGCCGTGCGCGTTGACGTAGCCGATCGACTCGGGCGTCAGGCGCGCGTCGACCAGCGCCAGCCGCATCGCCTGCGCCATCGTGGCCGCGTTCGGGTGCGTGACGTGCGTGCCATCGGAGTTCGTGCCCCAGCCCAGCAGCTCGGCGTGGATGCGGGCGCCGCGCGCCTGCGCGTGCTCGAGCTCCTCCAGCACCAGCGTGCAGGCGCCCTCGCCCAGCACCAGGCCGTCGCGCTTCGCGTCGAACGGGCGCGGGGTGAGCGCCGGTGCGTCGTTGCGCACGCTGGTGGCGAACAGCGTGTCGAACACGGCCGCCTCGGTGGCGTCGAGCTCCTCCGAGCCGCCGGCCAGCATCGCGACCTGGCGCCCGCTCTGGATGGCCTCGAAGGCGTAGCCGATGCCCTGGCTGCCCGACGTGCAGGCGCTCGACGTCGTGACGATGCGGCCCGTCAGCCCGAAGAAGACACCGATGTTGACCGCCGCCGTGTGCGACATCATCTTGATGTACGTGTTGGCGTTGATGCCCTCGGTGGACTTGTCCTGCATCATGCGGCCGAAGTCGCCGATGGCCGCCGGCGTGCCGGCCGACGAGCCGTAGGACACGCCCATGCGCCCGCTGGTGACGAGCGGATCGCCCAGCAGCCCGGCGTCGGCCAGCGCCAGCTCGCTCGCGCGCGTGGCCATCAGCGCCACGCGGCCCATGCTGCGCGTGGACTTGCGGTTGTAGTGCGCGGGCAGATCGAACGGCATTGCCGGCGCGCCCAGGCGCGTGTTCAGGCCGTCGTATTGCGCCCAGCCCTCCATGACCTGCACGGCGTTGCGGCCGCCCTTGAGGTTGGCCAGCACGGTGGGCCAGTCGTGCCCCAGCGGGCTGATCGCGCCGAATCCGGTGACGACAACGCGCTTCATCCGAGCATGCCCCCGTTGACGGAGATGACCTGGCGCGTGATGTACGCCGCCTCCGGCCTGAGCAGGAACGCCACCAGCGCGGCCACCTCGTCGGGTGTTCCCATGCGGCGCAACGGGATGATCTTCATTGCTTCCTCCAGCACCTCGGGCGGCACCATCTCGGTGTCGATCAGCCCCGGCGCGACGCAATTGACGGTGATGTTTCGCTTGGCAAGCTCGATGGCGAGCGACTTCGTCGCCGCGATCACGCCCGCCTTGGCGGCACTGTAGTTCGTCTGCCCGCGGTTGCCCATCAGCGCCGACACCGACGCGAGCGTCACGATGCGGCCCGGCTTGCGGCGCTGGACCATGGGCATCACCACCGGATGCAACACGTTGTAGAAGCCGTCGAGGTTGGTGTGGACGACGGCGTCCCACTCCTCGCCGCTCATCGCGGGGAACGCGTTGTCGCGCGCGATGCCCGCGTTGCACACGACGCCGTAGTAGGCGCCATGCTCGGCGATGTCGGCCTGCAGCGCGGCGGCGGCCGCGACGCGGTCCGCGACGTCGAACGCCAGCACGCGCGCCTTGGCGCCCGACGCGGCGATCTCGTCGCACACCGCGCGGGCCTGCTCCAGGCCGCTGCGGCAATGCACCACCACGTCGTGTCCCTCGCGCGCGGCCGCGAGCGCGATCGCGCGCCCGATGCCCCGGCTCGCGCCGGTCACCAGCACGGTGCCGCGCCCTTGCCTGTCATTGGTCTCGGTCATTCCTGTCGTTCCCTCGGCGCGCCGGATGGCGGCGCTTGTTCTGGATTCTCGGGCGGCTCGAAGACGCTCAGGCGTCCGCTCGCCAGCACGCGGCCGCCGTGCTCGATGCGGCAATCGAACATGCCCAGCCCGTTGTCGCCCATCAGCTCGCACTGTGCCAGCACCCGCAACTCGTCGCCGGCCGGGAACACCGGCACCGCGGCCTCGTAGCGTCGGCTGCCGAGCAGGTAGCCGATCTTCGGCGATCCGCCCGCTGCCCGCGCGCGTGCGCCCGACCAGGCCGCGACGGCCTGCGCCATGTACTCGATGCCGACCCAGGCCGGCACGCCGTCGTCGCCGCCGAACAGGCCGTCGACGGGCACGCGCACGCGCGCCTCGATGCCGTGGTCGTCGCTGTGCTCGACGCCGTCGAGCAGGCTCAGCGGCCCGCGGTGCGGCACCCAGGCGTCCATCGCGCGGGGCGGCCAGGGGCCGTCGGTGAATTCGCGGTGCGCGGTCATGGCTGCGAGAACAGCAACGACGCGTTGCTGCCGCCGAAGGCGAACGAGTTGCTCAGCACGTGGCGCACGGGCCGGCCCAGCGCGAAGCCCGGCGTGACGACGCGCAGCGGCGGCAGCGCGGGGTCGGCGGCGCCGTCCCACCAGTGCACCGGCAGGCGGCCGGACGGGTTGTCGACCAGGGCGTGCCACGCGAACGCGGCCTCGATGGCGCCGGCGGCCGCCAGCGCGTGGCCGGTCAGCGGCTTGGTGGAGCTCAGCGGCACGTCGCGGCCAAGCACGCGTTCGACGGCCAGGCTCTCCATCGCGTCGTTCTGCTCGGTGGCGGTGCCGTGCAGGTTGACGTAGTCGACGTCGCCCGCCGCCACCTTGGCCCGCGCCAGCGCGCGCTGCATGGCCTCGGCGGCGCCGCGGCCGCTGGGATCCGGGGCGGACATGTGGTGCGCATCGGCGCTCTCGCCCCAGCCGGACAGGCGCACCGGCCCTTCGTCGCGACCCATCAGGAACAGCGCCGCGCCCTCGCCGATGTTGATGCCTCGACGGTGGGCCGACAGCGGGTTGCAGCGTTCGGCCGACACCGCGTCCAGCGCCGAGAAGCCCGCGATCGTGAAGCCCGACAGCGCATCGACGCCGCCGGCCACCACCGCATCGACCTGCCCCGAGCGCAGCAGCCGCGCGCCGGTGGCCAGCGCCTTCGCCCCCGACGAGCAGGCCGTCGAGATCGCGTACGCAGGTCCGGTCACGCCCAGTTCGCGCGCCGCGCATTGCGCCGCGTTGCCCATCTCCTGCAACGCGTAGTCGTAGTGCGCCGGCCAGCCGAAGCCGCTGTGT
>Ga0209258_100535_pt1 | contig 35920 bp, 31 predicted proteins | sample Araplaol_mTSA_r2_FD_184281 | JGI IMG/M metagenome (GOLD analysis project Ga0209258, IMG submission 184281) | Arabidopsis root microbial communities from North Carolina, USA - plate scrape CL_Col_mTSA_r2 (SPAdes) (version 2) | ecosystem: Host-associated > Plants > Roots > Endosphere | place: USA...
GGCGATCGGCTACCCGTGCATCGTCAAGCCGGTGATGAGCAGCTCCGGCAAGGGCCAGAGCAAGATCGACGGGCCGGCCGACGTGAAGACCGCCTGGGACTACGCGATGGCTGGCGGTCGCGTCAGCCACGGACGCGTGATCGTCGAGGGCTTCATCGACTTCGACTACGAGATCACGCTGCTGACGGTGCGTTCGCTGGGCGCCAACGGCGCGGTGCAGACCAGTTTCTGCGCGCCCATCGGCCACGTGCAGGTCAAGGGCGACTACGTCGAGAGCTGGCAGCCGATGCCGATGGACGCCGCGGCGCTCGCGAGCGCCGAGCGCATCGCCAAGGCCGTCACCGACGACCTCGGCGGCCAGGGCGTGTTCGGCGTCGAGTTGTTCGTCAAGGGCGCCGACGTGTGGTTCAGCGAGGTCAGCCCGCGCCCGCACGACACCGGCATGGTGACGATGATCACCCAGTGGCAGAGCGAGTTCGAGCTGCACGCCCGCGCGATCCTCGGCCTGCCGGTGGACGTCTCGCTCAAGAGCCCGGGCGCCAGCGCGGTCATCTACGGCGGCGTCGACGCGAAGGCGCTACAGTTCGACGGCGTGGCCGACGCGCTGCGCGTGCCGGGCACCGACGTGCGCCTGTTCGGCAAGCCCGAGAGCTTCGAGCGCCGCCGCATGGGCGTGGCGCTCGCGCACGACGCGGACATCGAGCGCGCACGCGTCAAGGCCAAGGAGGCCGCGTCCAAGGTCAAGCCGAAGGCGGTGTGACCCCTGCGCGCGGCTCGCGCGTCACTTCACCAGCCCTTCGGCCTTCATCGCGTCCTGCACCGCGGGGCGCGCCTTCATGCGCGCCATGAACGCGGCGACATTCTTGAAGCCGGTCAGGTCGACCCCGACGCCGGCGGCCCAGTTCGTCACCGTGAACAGGTAGGCATCGGCGACGCTGAACTGCTTGCCCATCAGGTAGTCGTGCCCTTCGAGCTTCGCGTCGACGAACGCGTAGCGATCGCGCAGGCGCGCCGCCAGGATTTCCTTGGCCTCCTGGGGCATCTTCGGGTTGAACAGCGGCGAGTAGCCCTTGTGCAGCTCGCTGGTGATGAAGTTGAGCCACTCCATCACGCGATAGCGCTCCGTCGTGCCGGCCGCCGGCGCCAGGCCGCTGGCGGGCGCATGGTCGGCGATGTACTGCAGGATGACCGGGCCTTCGCTCAGGCGGGAGCCGTCGTCGAGCTCCAGCAACGGCACCTGGCCCTTGGCGGTGATCTGGTAGTAGTCGCTGCCGTCGGCGAGCGTGTGCGTCTGCAGCGCCGTCTTGACGAGGTCGAACTTCACGCCTGCCTCGCGCAGCGCGATGTGGGGCGACAGCGAACAGGCGCCGGGGCTGTAATAGAGCTTCATGACGGTCTTTCGGTGAGTGGGGAACGCGCCGGACGGTGCAGCGCGGCCGGGCGCCCATGATGCCCAAAACGCCGCCATGTTGCAGGGCAGGGCATTCGACCGAACGCCGTGGAACGCCGTCGAACGGCGGCAGCGGCGCAGGCCGTGTCTGCTACGCTGCGAGCCAGCTCAACGACAGGCTGCGCATCGTGACCCGACAGATCCTCGACGACTCCCGCGTCCATCCCGCCATCCGCGCCCGCATCGCCGACGAAGGCCGTGCGGTGATCGCCGAGGTGCAGGCCGCGATCGCCGCCAACAGCGTCGTCGTGGTGGGCATGGCGTGGAACCCGTTCCCCCGCAAGGCCCGCAAGTGGCTCGATGCCGCGGGGGTGCCCTACAAGTACATCGAGTACGGCAACTACGCGAGCCAGTGGCGCAAGCGCCTGCCGCTCAAGCTGTGGACGGGCTGGACGACATTCCCGATGGTGTTCGTCGACGGCCAGCTGGTGGGCGGGTTCAGCGACCTCGCCAAGCTCGACCCGGCGGCGCTGAAGAAGGGAGCGGGCGCGGCGTCCGCGCGGCCGTGAGCCGGCGGACACCCTGGCGCGCGACGCTCGCCGCGGCGCTCGCGCTCGCCGGCGCGGGCGCCTGGGGCACCACGCTGCCGCTGCACACGTGCCGCCTCGCCGGCCTCGATCACGACGCGCAGTGCGGCGTGCTCAAGCGCCCGCTCGACCCGGCCCGCCCGCAGGGCACGCAGATCGACCTGCACGTGGTCGTCATCCCGGCGCTCGCCCGCCAGAAGCAGCCCGACCCGGTCTTCTTCTTCGCCGGCGGCCCGGGTCAGAGCGCCGTCGGGCTCGCCGGCACCGTGCAGGCCTTCATGCAGCGCCTCGGCCAGCGCCGCGACCTCGTGCTGATCGACCAGCGCGGCACCGGCCACAGCGCGCCGCTGCAGTGCGACATCCCACCGCCGGACGAGGCGCTCGCGCGCGCGCTCGATCGCGCTCGCGAGGTGGCCGCGCTCGCGGCCTGCCGGGCGAAGCTGCAGGCGCTGCCCTGGGGCGACCTGCGCTTCTACACGACCACGATCGCGATGGCCGACGCCGACGCCGTGCGCGCCGCGCTGGGCGCGCAGCAGGTCGACCTCGTGGGCATCAGCTACGGCACGCGGGCCGCTCTCGAATACCTGCGGGCGTATCCGCTGCATGTGCGGCGCGCGGTCATCGACGGTGTCGCGCCGCCCGACATGGTGCTGCCCGCCAGCGACGATGTCGACGGCACTGCGGCGCTCGACAAGCTGTTCGCCGACTGCGCCGCCGACAAGGCATGCGCGCAGGCGCATCCCGCGCTCGTGCAGCGGTGGCAGGCGCTGCAGGCGTCGCTGCCGCGCGCCGTCGACATCCACGACCCGGTCACCGGACGGCCGCTGCGCGTGACCCTCACGGCCGAGGCGGTGCGCGGCGCGGTGCGGCGGCCGCTGTACCGGCCCGAGCAGGCGGCGATCCTGCCGTACGCGATCGAGGAGGCGGCGGCCGGCCGCTTCGACGTGTTGATGGCGATCGCCTCGTCGACGAACGACCTGCCGACCGACCTGTCCGAGGGTCAGCACTTCTCCGTCATCTGCTCGGAGGACGTGCCGCGCCTGCCCGCGCCCAGCGACCCGGCGAGCGAGCAGGGCGCGCAAGGGCTCTACCGCGCCGTGTGCGCGCAGTGGCCTCGCGGCGCGGTGCCGGCGGCGTTCTACACGATTCCGGCAAGCCCGGCGCCGGTGCTGCTGATGTCGGGCGGCCTCGACCCGGTGACGCCGCCGCGCCATGCCGAACGCGTGGCCAGGGCACTCGGCCCCAAGGCACGCACCGTCGTCGTGGCCAACAACGGCCACAACGTCATGGCCATCGCGTGCATGCGCGACGCGGTGTTCCGCTTCATCGGCGCGGACACCGAAGCGGAGGCCCTGGCGGTCGACCTCGGCTGCGCGGCCAGGATGCCGCGCCCGCCGGCCTTCGCGCCGCCGCTGCCGTCCCGCGGCGTGCAGGCCACCAACGACCCGGACCGTTTCGACGACCCGCCGCCGCGCGGGCCCGACGCTCCCGGCACCCCGCCCCCCGCCACGAAGGATTCGCGATGATCGCGATGGAGGACCTGCGCAAGCAGTTCACGACCGGCCGCGGCGCCAAGGCACGCACGGTGGTTGCCGTCGACGGCCTGACGCTGCATGCGCACGACGGCGCCATCACCGGCCTGCTGGGCCCCAACGGCGCCGGCAAGACGACCAGCCTGCGCATGCTCGTGGGCCTGGTCACGCCCGACAGCGGCACGATCCGCGTCGACGACGTCGACCTGCGCAGCGACCCGCAGGGGGTGCGCGCGCGCCTGGGCGTGCTGTCGGACGCGCGCGGCCTGTACCCGCGGCTGACCGCGCGCGAGAACATCGTCTACCACGGCCGCCTGCACGGTGTGGCCGACGACGTCGCGCAGGCGCGCTGCGACCACCTCGCGCGGCTGCTCGAGATGGAGGCGCTCCTCGATCGGCGCACCGACGGCTTCAGCCAGGGCGAGCGCATGAAGACGGCCCTCGCGCGCGCGCTCGTGCACGATCCCGACAACATCGTGCTGGACGAGCCCACCAACGGCCTGGACGTCGTCGCCACGCGCGCGCTGCGCGAGGCTTTGCGCGTGCTGCGCGACGAGACGGGCAAGTGCATCGTCTTCTCCACGCACATCATGCAGGAGGTGCAGCGGCTGTGCGACCGCGTCGTCGTCGTGGCGCGCGGCCGCCACGTCGCCGACGGCAGCGTCCAGAGCCTGTGCGAGCAGGCCGGCTGCGACGACTTCGAGGACGCGTTCGTCAAGCTCGCGTTCGGTGCGCAGGAGCACGCGCGATGAACCACTGGCAAGCCGCGTGGACGGTGTTCGTCAAGGAGCTCAAGGACGCGCTGCGCGACCGGCGCACGCTGATGGCGGTGTTCGTGTCGTCGATCGCGATGGGCCCGCTGATGCTGGTGGTGCTGTCATCGCTGGTGGGCAAGTTCGAGAAGCGCGCCGAGGCGCGCGAGATCGTCGCCATCGGGATCGAGGCCGCGCCCACGCTGCGCAACTACCTCGAACGCCAGACCTTCACGATCAAGCCCGCGGCCGCCGATTGGGAGGCCAGGCTCAAGGACAGCAAGCTGGGCGATCCGGTCGTCATCGTGCCGGCCGACTTCGAGGACCAGCTTGCGCACGGCCAGGCGCCGCGCCTCGAACTCGTCTATAGCAGCGCCAACCAGCGCGCCGAGGGCGGCGTGTCGGCCATCGTGCGACTGCTGCGCGGCTTCGACCAGGAACAGGTGCAGCTGCGCCTGCTGGCGCGCGGCGTCGCGCCCGGCACGCTGGCGGTGACGCGGGTCGACGAGCACGACATCGCCGACACGGCCGCGCGCGCCGCGCAGATGACCGGCATGGTGCCCATCTTCGTATTGATGGCGGTACTGTATGGCTCGCTCAACGCCGCCATGGACACCACCGCCGGCGAACGCGAGCGCGGCTCGCTGGAGCCGCTGCTGGCGACGCCCGCGTCGCGCGGCGCGCTCGTCGTCGGCAAGTGGGGCGCGGCCTTCGCGCTGGGCCTGCTGATCGCGGTGCTCTCGTGCATGAGCTTCCTGCCTGCGCAGAGCATGCTGCGCAGCGAGTCGCTCGCGGCGATGTTCCGCTTCGGCTGGGTGGAGGCCGCCTGGTTCATCGCCGTGCTCGCCCCGTTCGCCGCGGCCCTGTCGGCCCTGATGATGGCCGTGGCCATCCGCAGCAGGACCGTCAAGGAGGCGCAGGCGAACAACGTGGTGCTCACGATGGCCGTGTCGCTGTCGCCGATGATCGGCCTGTTCAACCAGGAGGGCGAGAGCCCGTGGAACCTGTGGGTGCCACCGATGGCCCAGAGCGCGCTGATGAACCGCATCCTCAAGAACACCCCCATCGCACCGCTCGATTTCCTGCCCGGCGTCGTGGTCTGCATCATCGTGACCGCCATCGCACTGGCCTTCGTCACGCGCCAGCTCACCCGCCGCGCCGCGCAGTGACCTGCGAACGGACGTGGTACGCACGCCGTGATCACGCGCCAGCTCGACGCGCGTGGGACAGGTGCGGACAGTGGGCTGGCGATACCCTGACTAGGCGATGCTGAGGCGCAGGGGTGGTGCTAACTTCGGCATTGCGTCCACATAAATATCGCTTGCGCCCCCATGTACTGCGGGAGCGAAGATGCAGATTGAGGGTTACGTCGCAAGGTTGCTCGCCCAAAAAGAATGCACTCACGCCTGCGTGCGGGTGGCGGTCGCCGCCTGGCGACGTGTCTGCACCTACATCCGAGTGGCGATGAGTCGCTCTTGAACTGAGCCCCGTCGAACTAGCCCTGGAACTCCATCAACATAGGCATCGCCCCTCGAAAGCAAATGGCAAATGATTGCCTCATCGTTCAATCAAACGTGTCTCGAGATGCTCCATTCGCGGAGCGTCAAGGAGTTTTCTAAGCGTCTTTTCGCATTTACGGAGAATCTGGGGTTCAGTACGGTCGCCGCGATGGTCATCACTGATCATTCACCGACACTGACCGAATTTCAAACGATCACCAACGCACCGGCGGCCTACCTTGGCGAATTCGAGAACTTGGAGTTGGGACGCCTTGATCCGGTCAGTCAACATTGCAAGAATTCGAATGCGCCCATCATCTGGGACAGGCGCACATATCGCTCGCCGCGAGAGCAAGAGCTCTGGGAAAGGCAAGCCGAGTTCGGTTTCAGAAGCGGCATGGCTGTAGCAATGCATCCGGGAAGGTGCCGTCATTTCATGTTCGGTGCCGATTGGAATCATGACACCTGCGCTAGCGTTCCTCACTTCAGGCATATTTCCGAGTACCTGATTGAATTCGCCGCCCATGCCCAAGCGGCTGCTTTTGAGCTGTCCCAGCCTGCACCTTCGATTGCCGATGCTTCGCAAGTCTTGTCGCGAAGCGAACTTGATGCGCTGAGTCGGTCGATGGACGGTCAGACATCTTGGGAGATCGGCGCTGCTATGTCGATTTCGGAAAGGCATGCGACGTTGCTCTTGCGCAGGGCAATGATCGCACTCGGCTGCTCAACAAAGTACGAAGCGGTACTGCGCGCCATCAGACTAGGCTTGATTAGTGCGCAATAGCAGCCTCCCGGGAGCGAGATCCGCTGCTACGCTGTTCGAAGCAGCCTCGAGACCTCGTCCTGCCAGGGAAGGCGCCGTACAAATTGATTGAAATGCAATGCCGCCGCGATCGCCGGCAGAACCTGGCCATCAGAGGTAACTAGTTGTAAATTTGTGGTCAGCGACATGGGATCTGCCATGGCGACTACACCTTCGGCGACCTCGACCCAGTCCCAGGCTAAGCCTGCTTCTCCGTCCTTGGAGAACCCGCCCCACACCGTACTGCCCATGCACGGCTCGTAGCCGCTCCTTGAACTTGTAACGCGAGTGGATAAGTGCACGAAGTGCGGGCGGCGTTTGAGGTTTGCCTGCCAAAATACCGGAGGCCAAGAGTTCAGCGCCCAGGGACGCGAGGCTATCAGCGCATTGAAAGTGGTAGGGTTTGGTGTCAGCATGCACCGAAGTCTGGACAAACTACGTTGGCAGGACTAGCTGTCAATCCTGTCAGGGGGGTCCACTTCTCGAGTACTGCTTGTCGGGCCAGCCGCATGCGTTGATAGCGCCTTTCCTGCTTGCTGCCGAGCGGTCGATACAGGTCGCAATAGCCTGTGGGCACTAGCACGCTGATCGGTGAACGTAGGAGTAGGTGATGGCGGGGCGAATGTTGGAGGGCGGCTATCTGGCCGTCATGGAAGCGAAGACGCTCAGTGAGTTCTCTGCCCAACTCGTGCGCTTCGCCCAGGAACTTGACTTCAAGTTCATCAACGCCTTGGTCGTCACAGACATTTCGCCGGAACACTCCGAATTTGAAACGGTCGACAACACGCCACCAGAGTACGTGGACGTATACCGAGACCTTTCAGGAGCACAGCGCGACCCAGTGATGCAGCACTGCAAGCGAGCCGCCATTCCGATAGTCTGGGATCAGCAGACCTATGTCTCGCAAGGAGCAGCAGATTACTGGGAATGCCAGGCCCAGTACGGCTACATGACAGGTATCGCCATGGCCTTGCACTTGCCAGGCGGGCGCCATTTCTTCATGGGTGTCGATCGTGATCGCCCGCTTTCCAAAGACCCGCGGGAAATCACGCGAATCGTGGCTGATCTGCAGCTGTTCGCCGTCCACGCACAGGACGCGGCCTTTCGAATATTTCCTCGCCCGACCTCGAGCGGCATCGATTTGCCCAGCCTCACTCCGCGCGAATTGGAGGCCCTTCGTTGGACGATGGAGGGCAAGACGGCGTGGGAGGTAGGAACGATCATGAGCATTTCCGAGCGCACAGCAGTGCTGCACTTGCAGAACTCGATGCGTAAGCTTGCGAGTGTGAACAAGCATCAGGCGGTACTCAAAGCGCTTCGGCTCGGCCTCCTTCGCTAGCGCGATGCGTGGCCAGACGCACCTGTAAGACTTGACAGTGTCGAAGCCCGTCGACGACTGGTTCAATCCCTACATGCGCATAACGCGCGTCGACCGGGAAGAGCCAAATGAACTACCTCGCCAACATCCTGATTTCCGCGCTGGGATTCGCCCGCCGAGAACTGTCGACAGCTAGCCGGTACTGCACTGAAGCTTCGCCCATGCGACAGCTTTCGGCTGATGAACTGCTCAACGTCGCAGGCGGCGACGATAACGGCCCCCGGGGCGGCTGGTATACGAGTTAGTTAGGCCTCTGCGTAATTTTTCTTAGTTCAGCTCAGGCGAGCTGGACTAACCCAAGACCCTCCACAATCAGCCCTTCAGTTCCGGGAAAGTCGCTCAGGCGACGGAAGCGCTTACTGATGCTGATTGACTCTTGGGGTGCCGACGAACTCCGTCGGCACCCCGTTCTTTTTTTGTGGGGTCGGAAAATGCGGCGTGCCCGGTCAGGCCGGGCGGGTGGCCGCTTCGAGGTGAGCTAGCCAGCGCATGGCGTGGACGGCGTCATCGCCGCACATCTCGCGCGAGGGCTGCAGTCCGCCGCAGAAGGCGGGGCGCTCGGGGCGGCCGAACAGGCGGCAGCGGAGATCCTGGTCGAGCTGGATGCACGGAACGCCGGCCGGCTTGCCGTCGGGCATGCCCGGGATCGGGCTCGTGATCGATGGCGCGATGCAGCAGGCGCCGCAGTGCGGGCGACAGGAGGGCGCTGATGACGTGGCCGTGGCGACCGATGCAGACGCGGCGGGGAGGGCGCGGGACATGCGCGGATTGTCCTCGCGAGTGGCGCACCGGCGCCAGCCCGCCTAAAATTGCGGCTCCCCCCGTCCGTCTCCGCGCGGCGTGATCGAACTCGATCCGCCGCCGCGTCGCAGCGCGGGTTGTCCTTTCGATCCGGCCGTGACGGCACGGGTCATGCGCAGTGAGTTGCCGGTGATCTACCCCCAGGAATTCGACGTCATCGTGGTCGGCGGCGGCCATGCCGGGACGGAGGCCGCGCTCGCGGCGGCCCGCATGGGCAGCGCAACGCTGCTGCTGACGCACAACATCGAGACGCTTGGCCAGATGAGCTGCAACCCGTCGATCGGTGGCATCGGCAAGGGGCATCTGGTCAAGGAGGTCGACGCCCTTGGCGGTGCGATGGCGGCGGCGACGGACGAGTCGGGCATCCAGTTCCGCATCCTCAACGGATCCAAGGGGCCGGCCGTGCGGGCCACGCGCGCCCAGGCCGACCGCATCTTGTACAAGGCTGCCATTCGTCGCCGCCTCGAGAACCAGTCGAACCTGTGGCTGTTCCAGCAGGCCGTGGACGATCTGGTGGTCGAGTCGGTCGATGGCTCGGAACGAGTCACGGGGGCGGTGACGCAGTCGGGCGTCACCTTCCGTGGCCGCACGGTCGTGCTGACCGCCGGCACCTTCCTCGATGGCAAGATCCACATGGGCCTGCAGAACTACGCTGCCGGCCGGGCGGGAGATCCGCCGGCGCAACGGCTTTCATCGCGCCTGAAGGAGCTGCGTCTGCCGCAGCGCCGGCTCAAGACCGGTACGCCGCCGCGCATCGATGGCCGCTCGATCGACTTCTCGCAGCTGGCCGAGCAGCCCGGCGACGGCATGCCAGACGCCAGCGGCCGAATCACCACGGCCATGCCGGTGTTCAGCTTCATGGGCAGTGCCGCGCAGCACCCGCGCCAGCTGCCATGCTGGGTCACGCACACGAATGCGCGCACCCACGAGATCATCCGCTCCGGCTTCGACCGGAGCCCGATGTTCACGGGCGCCATCGAAGGGGTGGGACCGCGCTACTGTCCGAGCATCGAGGACAAGGTCAATCGCTTCGCCGACAAGGACTCCCATCAGATCTTCCTGGAGCCCGAAGGCCTGGAGACGAACGAGTTCTACCCCAATGGCATCTCGACGTCGCTGCCGTTCGACATCCAGCTGGCGGCGGTGCGCTCGATGGCCGGCCTGGCCAATGCCCACATCCTGCGGCCAGGCTATGCAATCGAGTACGACTACTTCGACCCGCGCGAACTGAAGAGCAGCTTCGAGACCCGCGCGATCGGGGGCCTGTTCTTCGCCGGCCAGATCAACGGCACCACGGGCTACGAGGAGGCGGCGGCACAAGGGCTGTACGCCGGCGTGAACGCGGCCCTGTTGGCCGGCGGACGGGCGGAGACCTTCGTTCTGCGGCGCGATCAGGCCTACCTCGGCGTGCTCGTGGACGACCTGATCACCAAGGGCGTCACCGAGCCCTACCGCATGTTCACCAGCCGGGCCGAGTTTCGCCTGCAGCTGCGCGAGGACAACGCGGACCTGCGCCTGACCGAACTGGGGCGGCAGCTGGGCCTGGTGGACGACGCGCGCTGGACGCACTTCAACCGCAAGCGCGACGCGTTGGCCCGTGAAGCCGAGCGCTTGCGTTCGACCTGGGTGCACCCGAACAACCTGCCCGACGCCGACGCCGAACGCCTGCTGGGCAAGGCACTGGAACATGAGCATTCGCTGGCCGACCTGCTGCGCCGTCCCGGCATCACCTACGACACCATCGCCGAGGCCGCTGCAATCGCCCGCCCGAACGTCGACGTTTCACGTGAAACACTGAACAGCGACCTGGGCGAACAACTAGCGGGGGAGGTCATCGAACAGCTGGAGATCGCCACCAAGTACGCGGGCTATATCGACAAGCAGAACGAGGAAGTCAGCCGGGCGCAGAGCCTGGAAGAACTCGCGCTGCCGGACGAGCTTGACTACAACCAGGTGACCGCGCTGTCCTTCGAAGTTCGCCAGAAGCTCAACAAGCACCGGCCGCAGACGCTCGGACAGGCCACCCGCATCTCGGGCGTCACGCCTGCCGCCATCTCGCTGCTGCTCGTGCACCTGAAGAAGAAGCGCTTCAAAGGCTTCGCGAACTCTGTCCCCGCCGAACATGCCGCTTGAGACCGGCGAGCCGTCCCGCCTGGACGGACGACTCGAAGCCCTGGCGCCTCGACTCGGCTTGAAGTTATCGGCCCAGGAACGGGCGCGCTTGCTGGCCTACATGGCCATGATCCAGCGCTGGACCAAGGTCTACAACCTGACGGCTGTCCGGGATCCGGACGAGATGTTCACGCATCATCTGCTCGATTGCCTTGCCGTGGTCGTTCCCCTGCGGCAAGGCAGCGGGCCGGCCGGGCAGGGCGCGCTTCGGGTGCTGGACGTCGGCAGCGGCGCGGGGCTGCCGGGCGTGATCCTGGCCATGCTCAACCCCGCCTGGCAGGTGACGTGCGTCGACGCGGTCGCCAAAAAGGCGGCTTTCATCCGCCAGGCCGCGGCCGAGCTTTCGCTGCCCAATCTTCATGGTGTGCATGGCCGCGTCGAGGCCTCGGGTACGTTCAAGTCCCCGGAGTTCGACCTGGTCACCTCGCGCGCCTTCGCGTCCATCCATGATTTCACGGCGCTCACGCGGCACCTGCTCGCTCCGCAAGGCCAATGGGCCGCCATGAAAGCCAACTTGTCGACCGACGAGCGCGCCGCCGTGCCGGCCGACGTCGAGATGTTTCACGTGGAACAACTCGACGTGCCGGATCTGCACGAAAACCGATGCCTTGTGTGGCTGCGCCCGCGTCTTCCCGCTGACCAGGCCGCTCGCGAGCCCCGACAATAGGCGCGAGCCCTTTCATACCACCAGCGCTTCACCGGTCATCCATGGCGAGAATCTATTGCATTGCGAACCAGAAGGGCGGCGTCGGCAAGACCACGACGACGGTCAACCTGGCGGCCGGCCTGGCGCTCGTGGGGCAACGCGTCCTGCTGATCGACCTCGATCCCCAGGGCAACGCGACTATGGGTTCGGGCATCAACAAGCGCGAGCTGCCGCTGACGGTCTACGACGTCCTGTTGGAAAGCGCGACCATCACCGAAGCCGCCCGGAAGTCGGGCAGCGGCGGTTACGACGTGCTGGGCGCGAACCGCGAACTGGCCGGCGCCGAGGTGGAACTGGTTGCGCTCGAGCGCCGCAACGAGCGCCTGCGCCGCGCGCTCAAGGTGGTGGATGGGGACTACGACTTCGTCTTGATCGACTGCCCGCCATCGCTGAACCTGCTCACGCTCAACGGGCTGTGCAGCGCCCACGGCGTCATCGTCCCGATGCAGTGCGAGTACTTCGCGCTGGAAGGCGTCTCCGATCTGGTCAACACGATCAAGCAGGTGCACGCCAACCTGAACCGCGATCTGGAACTGATCGGCCTGCTACGCGTCATGTACGACCCGCGCATCACGCTGCAGGCGCACGTCAGCGAACAGCTCAAAGCGCACTTCGGCGAGAAGGTATTCAACACCGTGATCCCGCGCAACGTCCGGCTCGCCGAGGCGCCCAGCTACGGCCAGCCCGGCGTGGTGTTCGACCCGACTTCACGGGGCGCGGTCGCCTTCGTCGAGTTCGCGCAGGAAATGGTCGCCCGGGAAAAGGGCCCGGCGCTGGCCGACGTCCGCTGAACCAGGCGGGACGCCCCGACGGACTCAGGGCTCGACGTTCGGGTCGCGCAGGAGCTCGCGAAGCGGGCCGAAGGTCCATGAGCGCAGCGCCATCACCGCGGTGAAACCCCGCTTGTGCGCGGCCGGCAGCCGCTGGTCGGCGAGGTGCTGCTGGGCGAAGTCCTGGGCCACGCGCTGCAGGCGCTCCTGGAACACCTTGGCCATCGGCAGGCTCAGGTGGCCATGCACGAGGCTGACCATCTCGCACTCGCCGTTGAAGGCGCCCGCGAAGTAGTCGGCCACGCCGTGCTCGCGGAAGAACTGCATCACGGGCCCGTGCGCGCGCCAGCGGAAGGTCTTGGCCACCTTGAGTCGGTAGCGGTTCAGCGGCTTCAGCTCGATGATGCCGAGTCGGTCGAGCTGGGTCAGGTGACGCACGGCCTCGGCTTCCGTGAAAGCGTACATGCCCATGATCTGCTCGAAAGGCCACTGGCTCAGCGCGCACAGGGCCATGACCAGCAGGCGCTTGTCCGCCACGACGGCGCGCTCCTGCTCCAGCGTGAGCTCGTCGCGCAGCAGCTCCAGGTCGGCCACCTTGCGCGCCAGCTCCGAGAAGTCGCACCTGAGCACGCGGCAGATCTCGTCGATGCGCTTGAGCGGCATGTCGCCCTTGGCGAACATCCGCTTGACGCTGGATTCGGCCAGGCCCAGCTCGCGCCCGAGATCGGCGTAGGTGAGCCTGGCCAGCTTCAGCTCGCTCTTGAGGACGTTGACGATCTCGGCGGTAGTACTCATGAAGTCTCGCTGAAAGTATCCGCGGACGATACCTCACGACGCGGCCGGAAGAACTCGGCGCAATCCCGTTGCCCGTCGCCCGACGGTTGCGCACCATGGCCACGTCTTCCACTTCGAGGTTTCACATGGAACCCGCGCCAACGCCGTCGCCCCGCATCGTCGCCTTTGCGCTGGCCCTGAGCCTGATGGCGGCCGGCAGCGTCCGGGCACAAGGCCATGCCAGCCAGATCAGCGAAGAATCGGCGGTCCCCGTCGCGATTTCGGTCGCACTGCCGATCGTGCTCGTTGTCGGCGCCGGATCCGTCGTCGTCACCGGCGTGCAGGCGAGTGCCGACGGCGTCGTCTGGTTCGTCGAGAACGTGGCCGACGGCGTCAAGGGCAGCATCCGCTTCACGGCGGATGCCGTCGGCGCCGCGGCGATGGTGGCGGGCACGGTGGTCGTCGTCACCGCCGTCGCGACCGGCATGTTGCTCAGCGCGGCCGGACACGTGATCGCCTTCATTCCGAACGAGATCGGCCGCTCGCTGTCGTACAACCAGCGGGTGTCGCGATGAGCCGCCTGCAGCGTTGGCTGCGGGCGCTGGTCGGCGTCGTGGGCTTGGCGGCTGCCACGGCGGCCGCAGCCGGGCAGACCTGCGACACCCAGCCGCCCGACACCTACACGATGACCCGCGCGCTCGGCCTGGCCGAGCGGGTGCAGCAGAGCCTGGATGTCAGCGGGGCGCGCGTCGTGATCATCGCGCGCGCCGGCCAGGACCTGACCCGATACGGCCTGCAGTGGTCGCACCTGGCCTTCGCCTATCGCGACGATCCGGCACCGGAAGCGTTGCCGGTCGCCTGGCCGACCTCGCCCCTCCTCGGCCAGATCTCCGATCACCCGCCAGCGATGCCGCTCCCGCGCCGCGGCATCTGGCGGGTCGTCCACAAGCTCAACCAGTGCGGCACCGCCGATGCCGCCGTGTTCCGCCAGGGCCTGGCCGAGTTCTTCCTCGATACGCCGTTCCGATACGAGGCCGCCTTCGTCGTGCCCGACCCCGAGGTGCAGGCCGCGCTCCTGCGCACCCTTGCCGACGACCAGCGCATGGTGCAGTGGCACACGTCCGCCTACAGCGTCGTCGCGTACCCCTGGTCGACGCGCTACCAGCAGAGCAACCAGTGGGCGCTCGAGACGCTGGCCGGCTCGCTCGATCCCGCCGCGACCACGCGCGAGCGCGCGCAAGCCTGGCTGCAACTCCACGACTACCAGCCGACGGTGCTGCACATCGACGCGCTGACGCGCCTGGGCGCGCGCATGACGCGCGCGAACGTCGCCTTCGACGACCACCCGAACTCGAAGCGCTTCAGCGATCACATCGAGACGGTGACGGTCGAGTCGATGTTCGCGTGGATGCAGCGCATGCAGATCGCCGGCCGGCCCACGGTCGTGCGCTGACTTGCGCGAAACGCCCGCAAATCGAGGACCGCGCGGCGGTCAAGCCGGCGGCCCTGCGGCTACAGTGGCGCCACCGGGCGCGCGGCGCCGAGCATGGAAGAACACGACTGCAATGAGCCAATCCCATCCCAGCCAGTTCGCGCTGCTGCGCCAACGCCGCTTCGCACCGTTCTTCTGGACGCAGTTCTTCGGCGCCGGCAACGACAACGTCCTGAAGTTTGCTTTCACGGTGCTCGTCACATACCAGCTGAACGTGACCTGGCTGCCCCCCGAGAAGGCCGGCCTCGTCATCAGCGCCGTGTTCATCCTGCCGTTCGTGCTGCTGTCGGCCACCAGCGGCCAACTGGCCGACAAGTACGACAAGGCACGGGTGATGCGCTTCATCAAGTCGTTCGAGATCCTCATCATGGCGCTGGCCATCTGGGGCTTCGTCGGACAGCTCACCTGGTTGTTGCTGGGCTGCCTGTTCCTGATGGGCGTGCACTCCACGCTGTTCGGCCCGGTCAAGTACGCCTACCTGCCGCAGCACCTGGACGACCACGAGATCACCGGCGGCAACGGCATGGTCGAGATGGGCACCTTCGTCGCGATCCTGCTGGGCCAGCTCGCTGGCGGACTGCTGGTGGTGGTGCCGGGCATCGGCCCGGAACTGGCGGGCGGCGCATGCCTGGCCATCGCGGTGATCGGGCGCCTGACCGCCCAGGCCATTCCGCTCTCGCCGGCGCACGACACCGCGCTCAAGATCAACTGGAACCCGGTGAGCGAGACGCTGCGCAACCTGAAGCTGGCGGGCACGGATGTCGTCGTGTTCCGGTCGCTGCTGGGCATCTCCTGGATGTGGTTCTTCGGCGCCACCTTCCTGTCGCAGTTCCCGTCCTTCGCCAAGGACGTGCTGCACGGGGACGTCCACGTCGCCTCGCTGCTGCTGGTGCTGTTCTCGGTCGGGGTCGGAACCGGCTCGCTGCTGTGCGAGGTGCTGTCGCGTCGCCAGGTCGAGATCGGCCTCGTGCCGCTGGGCGCCATCGGCATGAGCGTCTTCGCGATCGACCTGTACTTCGCGGTCAGCCACCTGGCCGCGCCCACCGCCACGTTCTGGACCCTGTCGGGTTTCGTGGCCCAGGGCCAGCATGTGCGGCCGATGATCGACCTGTTCATGCTGTCGCTCAGCGCCGGACTGTACAGCGTTCCGATGTACGCCCTGATCCAGACGCGAGCGCTCGCTAGCCATAGAGCCCGCATCATTGCGTCGAACAATATCCTGAACGCGCTGTTCATGATCGCCAGCTCCCTGATCGCCGGCGCGCTGCTGCACTTCGGTGTCGGCATCGGTGGCGTGTTCCTGATCACCGGCATCGCTAACGCCGTCGTCGCCGGCTACATCTTCTGCTTGGTGCCGGAATACCTGTTGCGCTTCATCGCGTTCATCCTGACGCGCACGGTCTATCGATTCCGCATGCAGGGGGACGCCAACCTCCCCACCACCGGTGCCGCCATCGTCGTGTGCAACCACGTCAGCTTCGTCGACCCGGTGCTGCTGATGGCCGCGAGCCCGCGCCCGATCCGCTTCCTGATGGACGCCCGCATCTTCCGCACTCCCGGGCTCGGATTGTTCTTCCGGCTGGCCAAGGCCATCCCCATCGCACCGAAGAACGAGGACCCGGCGGCCTACGACGCCGCCTTCGCCGCCGCCGACCAGGTGCTGGCCGAGGGCGACCTGCTGGGCATCTTCCCGGAAGGCGGCATCACCAACGACGGCACGCTCAAGCCCTTCAAGGGCGGTGTCATGCGCATCCTCGAGCAACGTCCGGTGCCGGTGATCCCGCTGGCGTTGCAGAACCTGTGGGGCTCGTTCTTCTCGCGCGTGGAAGGCAAGGCGATGAGCAAGCCGTTCCGGCGCGGGCTGTTCAGCCGGGTCGGGCTGAACGTGGGGCCCGGGATCGCCGCCGAGGCGGTGACACCGGAAACACTGCACCAGGAGGTGGGGCAGTTGCTCGCTGCGAAGGTGGTCTGAGCTCGCCGGCATCGCCGCCGCGCTTTCTCGACAAGGCGCCCGGGGCGCTCGATATCCGGCCGCCTCCGGAAGACCCCATTACGCGCCCTTAACAAGGTCCTCGGGCAGTCATGCCCTACCATTTGCGCTTTCCGCCTCTTCAACCAACATGCAACGTTTCCAAGCTCGCGCCTGCGCGCGCAACACCGGCATCACCGCTTCGGCAATCCTCCTGGCCGCGCTCGGCGCATGCGGTGGCGGCGGTGGCGACTCCACCCCGGCCACGGTCTCGTCGATGTTGATCACCTCGAGCAAGCCCGGGTTGCCCGTCTACAGCGTGCCGGTCGTCGTCACGCTGACGGGCACCCACCTCGGCAATGCCTCATTGACGGCGCCGGGCTGCAAGAACGTCACCCGCCTCAGCGCCGCCCCCTACGCCAGCACGGACACGACGGCCTATTTTCAGTGCACGCCCTCCGGCGCGTACACCAGCACGATCACCGCGACGAGCTTCGGCGCCACCGTGGGCACCCCGCAGACGCTCACCGTGCCCGCGCCAATCGTCACGATGGTGGTCTCCGGCGACGGCATCAGCGGCAGCATCGTCTTCAACCTGATGGGCAACAAGGCGCCGATCACGGTCGACAACTTCCTGGCCTACGTGAATTCGGGCTTCTACAACGGCCTGATCCTGCATCGAGTCGCCAACTTCTCCGGCAACCCGCAGTCGGGCCTGTTCCCGTACTACGTCGTGCAGGGCGGAACCTACGGCACCACGACGAGCAGCACGTTGCCCGCCCCCAAGACGCCGACATACGATCCGATCGCGTTCGAAACGGGTGGCGGCTTCAACGTGCAATGGACGGCCGGCATGGCCCGCGGCATGTCGCTCAACTCCGCGACGTCGTCATTCTTCTTCAACCTGGCCAACAACACCAACGCATTCGACGCCAGCGGCACGAGCCCGGGATACGCCGTGTTCGCAGACGTCAGCGGCAGCGCCACCTTGCTCACTGCGATCGCGCATGCGCCCAACTGCACGCCGCTGAACGGCTTCAACGACGGCTCGTGCGTGCCGATCCCGAACGTGACGATCACGTCGGCCACGCAGACGCAGTAGGCCCCCCTCGAGGACGCCGGCGGCTGTCCTGCCCGCCTCTAGACCCCGCGCGCGCGATCGCGCGCGAACTGCGCCCGGAACCCGGCGAAGCGACCTTCGTCGAGTGCCGCGCGGATCTCGCGCATCAGGTTCAGGTAGTAGTGCAGGTTGTGGATGGTGTTGAGCATGGGGCCCAGCATCTCGCCGCAACGATCGAGGTGGTGCAGGTAGGCGCGGCTGAAATGGCCGCAGGTGTAGCAGCTGCATGTCGCGTCCACCGGCGACTCGTCGGCCTTGTGGCGCGCGTTGCGCACCTTCAGGTCGCCGAAGCGCGTGAACAGGTGGCCATTGCGCGCGTTGCGCGTGGGCATGACGCAGTCGAACATGTCCACGCCGTGCGTCACGCCGTGGACGAGGTCCTCTGGCGTGCCCACGCCCATCAGATAGCGCGGCTTGTGCGCGGGCAGCCGGTGCGGCGTGTGCGCGACCAGCCGCTGCATGTCCTCCTTGGGTTCACCCACCGACACGCCGCCGATCGCGTAGCCGGGGAAGTCCATCGCCACGAGCGCGTCGAGCGACAGCTCGCGCAGCGACTCGAACATACCGCCTTGCACGATGCCGAACAGCGCGTTGGGATTCTCGAGCCGCGCGAACTCGTCCCGGCAGCGCGCGGCCCAGCGCAGCGACAGCTCCATCGACAGCCGCGCCTCGCGTTCGGTGGTGAGCACGCCCTTGGTCTCATACGGCGTGCACTCGTCGAACTGCATGACGATGTCCGAGTTCAGCACCGTCTGGATCTGCATGCTGATCTCGGGTGTGAGAAACAGCTTGTCGCCGTTGACGGGCGACGCGAAGCGCACGCCGTCCTCGGAGATCTTGCGCATCTCGCCGAGCGACCACACCTGGAAGCCGCCCGAGTCCGTCAGGATCGGCGCCTTCCAGCCCTCGAACCTGTGCAGGCCGCCGAACTGCGCCATGACGTCGAGCCCGGGGCGCATCCAGAGGTGGAAGGTGTTGCCGAGGATGATCTGCGCGCCCATCTCCTCCAGCGAACGCGGCAGCACCCCCTTGACGGTGCCGTACGTGCCCACGGGCATGAAGACGGGCGTCTCGACGACGCCGTGGTTGAGCGTCAGGCGGCCTCGACGCGCTTGGGCCTCGGTGCCCAGAATCTCGAATTTCAACATCGCCGTATTGTCGCCCGGGCAATGAAAACGGGCGGCGCGATCGGCTCGCACCGCCCGTCGGGCATTCCTCATCCGGCGGATGCGCAAGGCAGCCGCCGGCGGCGATCAGCCGCGCTCGCCGACCACCAGCGGGTGGGACTGGCGCCACTGGGCCAGTTCGGCCTTGACTTCGGCGCGGGTGCGGCCCGCATGCGAATCGGGCACCGCGGCGACGGCCGGGGCATCGGCGCGTTCGCCAACCACGTTGAGCTGGCCGCTGGCCTGCAGGTTGCGCGTCTCGGCGACGACGGAATTGCGGGTGCGCGCGGCAGTGGCGGCCTGCGCCGCGGCGACGTTCCTGGCCTGCAGCGTTTCGCTGGGGTCGAGTTCCTGCGACATGGCACCCACGGCGGTGACGGCGAGGAGGGCGGCGGCGACGATTTGACGGACTTGCATGATGAACTTTCTTCTCTACACGGTTTGAGGATGTCCGACGGCTTGCCTTGCGGGGCTTCCGGCCGGGCCTCGGTGAAGTGATGTGTGTCTGCGCTTCATCGAAGGCTTCACTGTATTCCGTTGAACTTTGTGGATAAACAAGGCGCCATAGAATTATTTATTCCCGATTCAGAAAGAATTAGATGGACCAACTGCGAGCCATGCGGGTGTTTGCCCGCGTCATCGATGCCGGCGGCTTCGCCAAGGCCGCCGTGGCGATGGACATCGCGCCGGCCGTGGCCACACGACTGGTGGCGGAGCTCGAGGAGCACCTTGGCGCGCGCCTGATCAACCGCACCACGCGCCGCCTGGCGCTGACCGACGTCGGCGAGGAGTATCTCGAACGCGTGCGCGGCATCCTCAGCGAGGTGGACGACGCCGAGGCCGTGGCGGGGCTGGCCGCCGCCGAGGCGCGCGGCCGGCTGAGCGTGCTGAGCCCGCCCGGCTTCACCGTACACCAGCTCGCCAAGCACCTCCCGCGCTTCCGGACGCTGCATCCCAAGGTGACGCTGGATCTGACCGTCAGCCCGTCGGTCGAGGCGCCCGACGAGAACCACGACGTCACGATCATCGTGCAACGCGCGCGGCCGATCGAGGGCGCCTTCATCGCCCGGCGCATCGCGACGGCGGAGGTCGTGCTGTGCGCGACACCCGAATACCTTGAGCAGCATGGCCGCCCCAAGCATCCGCGCGATCTGGCCGGGCACGACACGCTGATGCCGATTCCCCCCAGCGAACAGCGCGAACTGACGTTCCGGCCCGCCTGGGGCGGCGGCGACCCGGCGGTGGTCGAGCTGCGGAAACTGCCGCCACTGATGACGACGCACAGCGACACGCTCTACGCGGCCGCGCTGGCCGGCCTCGGCATCGCCGGCCTGCCGTCGTTCATGGCCGAGGACGCGCTGCTCGAACACGCGCTCGAGCGCGTGCTGCCACAGTGGCACATGCTGACGCTGACGCTGTTCGCCGCGATGCCCACGCGCAAGCACGTCCCCATGCGCACCCGCGCGTTCGTCGACTTCCTGCTGGCCACCTTCGGCCAGAACCAGCGCGATCCGTGGCTGGCATGGGCCGGCTGCGAGAGCTGCTGAGGCCTATGCGGACGGATCGACCCGATCCAGGAGCATCGCATCGCCGTAGCTGAAGAAGCGGTAGCGCTGCGCGATGGCGTGGGCGTAGAGCGCGCGGATGCGCTCCATGCCGGAGAACGCGCTCACCAGCATCATCAGCGTGCTCTTGGGCAGGTGGAAGTTGGTGACCAGCCGGTCGACGACGCGGAACCGGTAGCCCGGCGTGATGAAGATGCGCGTCTCGCCCGGGCCGGCCTGCAGGGTGCCGGGGTGGCCGGCCTGCTCGGCGGCGACGGCGGCCGATTCCAGCGCGCGCACCGTCGTCGTGCCCACCGCCACCACGCGGCCCCCGGCGGCCCGGGTGCGCAGCACCGCGTCGACGGTGGCCTGCGGCACGTCGAACCACTCGGTGTGCATCTTGTGCTCGCCCAGGTCCTCGCTGCGCACCGGCTGGAAGGTGCCCGCGCCCACGTGCAGCGTGACGCGCGCCGACTGCACGCCGCGGTCGGCGATCGCGGCCAGCAGCGCCTCGTCGAAGTGCAGCGCGGCGGTCGGCGCCGCGACCGCGCCCGGGCGGTCGGCGAACACCGTCTGGTAGCGGCGGACGTCGTCGGCCTCGTCGGCGTGCGCGATGTAGGGCGGCAACGGCACATGGCCGTGCTGCTCCAGCAGCGCGAAGACGTCGCCCGGGAAGCGCAGGTGGAACATCGAGTCGTCCGAACCACAGCGGCCCAGCACCGCGACCTCGAACGTCGCGCCCGCGGCAGCGTCGCCGAAGGTGAGCGTGCTGCCGGCGCGCGGCGACTTGCTGGCGCGGATGTGCGCCCAGGCCTCGCTGGGCGGCAGCACGCGCTCGACCAGGACCTCCACGCCACCGCCGGTGGCCTTGCTGCCGAACAGGCGTGCCTTGATGACGCGTGTGTCGTTGAAGACCAGCAGGTCGCCGGCCTCCAGCAGCCCGGGGAGCTCGCGGAACACGCGGTCGGCGAACGGCGCCGAGCTGCCGTCGAGCAGGCGCGAAGCGCTGCGTTCGGCGGCGGGGTGCTGCGCGATCAGCTCGTCGGGCAGGTCGAAGTCGAAGTCGCCAAGACGAAAGCCGCCCGAAGGCGGCGGCAGGTGGACGGCATCGCGGGTCATCGCGACGGGTTCGGGAGGCGGGACGCCGCTCAGGGGGCGGCGCGCTGCGCCGTGGCGTCGTGCGGCTTGTCGGACTTGTCCCAGGCCCAGGCGAAGGCCAGGCTCACGCCGAAGACGGCAACCATCAGGACGACAAAACGGGCAATGAGGCGCATGTTGGGACTGCAGATCCCGCAGGCTTGGTCGAGCGGGACATTGGGAAGAAGGACCGCCGGTGGCGGCAGGCGACATTGTCAGGCAACTGCCAGACCAGGTGGGTATCGGCATGTACGCGCCTGTGCTGAATCGTTCGAATCGGCTGGTCCTGCTCGCGAGGAAACAACACGGCAGGCGCGAGAATCGCGGCCATGCCGACCAAGCCCGCCCCTCTCGCCGACGACGCGCCCGCCAGCGCCGCCAAGGCCGAGCTGACCGGCCCCCAGCGCGCGCTGCAGCGCCTGGGCCTGGTGCGGCCGATCGACCTCGCGCTGCACCTGCCGCTGCGCTACGAGGACGAGACGCAGGTCACGCCCATCGCCCGCGTCTACCCCGGCGAGAAGGTGCAGGTCGAGGGCGTCGTGGTCGAGTCGCGCGTGGAGCTGCGCGGCCGCCGGCAATTCGTCGTGAAGATGACGGACGAGTCCGGCGCCGAGCTGGTGCTGCGTTTCCTCAACTTCTACCCGTCGCACCAGAAGACCTTCGCGCCCGGCCAGCGCGTGCGCGTGCGCGGCGAGATCCGCGGCGGCTTCCTCGGCCGCGAGATGGTTCATCCCACGTTCAAGGCCGTTGTCGAGGGGGCGCCGCTGGCGTCGTCGCTGACGCCCGTCTATCCGACCACCGCGCAGCTGCCCCAGCCCTACCTGCGCAAGGCGATCTCCGGCAGCCTGGGCCGGGCGCCGCTGCAGGAGGTGCTGCCTCCGCAAGCGGTGCCGGCCGGGCTGCCGTCGCTGCGCACGGCGCTCGAGACGCTGCATCATCCGCCGCCGGACGTCTCGTTGCAGGCGCTGGAGGACGGCAGCCATCCGGCCGCGCAACGCCTGAAGTTCGAGGAGCTGCTCGCGCAGCAGATCTCCCAGCTCGCCGCCCGGGCCGAGCGCGCGCTGCTGCGCGGCCCGGCCATCGCGCCGCGCCCGGGCGGCCTGCACGACAAGTTGCTGGGCGTGCTGCCCTTCGGGCTGACCGATGCCCAGGGCCGCGTCGTCGACGAGATCACCGCCGACCTCGCCGGCCCGCGGCCGATGCACCGGCTGCTGCAGGGCGACGTCGGGGCCGGCAAGACGGTGGTGGCCGCGCTGGCGGCGGCCGTGGCGATCGACGCCGGCTGGCAGTGCGCGCTGATGGCGCCCACCGAGATCCTGGCCGAGCAGCATTTCGCCAAGCTGCTGCAGTGGCTGGAGCCGCTGGGCGTCGAGGTGGCCTGGCTCAGCGGCAGCCGCAAGGGCAAGGCGCGGGCGCAGGCGCTCGAGAAGGCGGCCAGCGGCGTGGCCAGGCTGATCGTGGGCACCCACGCCGTCATCCAGGAAGGCGTCGAGTTCGCGCGCCTGGGGCTGGCCATCGTCGACGAACAGCACCGCTTCGGCGTGCAGCAGCGCCTGGCGCTGCGCCGCAAGCTGGCCATCGAGGGGCTGGAGCCGCACCTGTTGATGATGACGGCCACGCCGATCCCGCGCACGCTGGCGATGACCTATTTCGCCGACCTGGACGTCAGCACCATCGACCAGCTGCCGCCCGGGCGCACGCCCATCGTCACGCGGGTGTTCGCCGACACGCGCCGCCCGGACGTCGTCGAGCGCATCCGCGACGAGATCGCCGCCGGCCGGCAGGTCTACTGGGTCTGCCCGCTGATCGAGGAATCCGAGGACGCCGAGAACGCGGCGGCGGAGTTCGCGGGCAGGTCCGAGGCGTTGACGCTGCAGAACGTCACCGACACGCACGCCGCGCTGGAACAGGCGCTGCCCGGCATCGGCGTCGGCTTGCTGCATGGCCGCATGAAGCCGGCCGACAAGGCCGCCGTGATGGGCCGCTTCAAGGCCGGCGAACTGCCGGTGCTGGTGGCCACCACGGTCATCGAGGTGGGCGTGGACGTGCCCAACGCCAGCCTGATGGTGATCGAGCACGCCGAGCGCTTCGGGCTGGCGCAGCTGCACCAGCTGCGCGGCCGGGTGGGGCGCGGCAGCGCCGCCAGCGTCTGCGTGCTGCTGTACGCCGGCCCGCTCTCGCGGATCGGCAAGGAGCGGCTCAAGGCGATGGCCGAGACCACGGACGGCTTCGAGATCGCCCGACGCGACCTGCAGATCCGCGGCCCGGGCGAGTTCATGGGCGCGCGCCAGTCCGGCGACCAGTTGCTGCGCTTCGCCGACCTGGAGGAGGATGCGCCGCTGCTGGCCCATGTGCGCGAAGTCGCACCGCAGCTGCTGGCGCGCGCGCCGGGCGCCGCGTCGGCGCACGTGGAGCGCTGGCTGGGCGGGCGCCTGGAGTGGATGAAGGCCTGATCGGGAGCAGCGTCAACCCCTGGCAACTCCATAGCGCACAAAGCTATGGACAGCGGCCACAATAGAGCAGATGCTATTTCGTCCCGGCGCTGCCGCTCGAACGCAACCACTGGAATTCGAGGGGGCGACGGATCCGGCTTCGCCGGGCCGTTCGCGGCCGGCCCCTCGGGGGCAGCGAGCGCGCGCGGAGCCTCCCCTCCGGGGGATCGCGAGCGTGGGGCCCTATCTATGACTCTGACCGAGCTGCGCTACATCGTCGCGGTCGCCCGCGAGCGGCATTTCGGCCGTGCGGCCGAGGCGTGCTTCGTGTCGCAACCGACGCTCTCGGTGGCGATCAAGAAGCTCGAGGAAGAGCTCGACGTCAAGATCTTCGAGCGGGGCAGCAACGAGGTGAGCCTGACCGCGCTCGGTACCGCCATCGTGCGGCAGGCGCAGAGCGTCATCGAGCAGGCCGCGGCGATCAAGGAGATCGCCAAGAGCGGGCAGGATCCGCTGTCCGGCGCGCTGAAGCTGGGCATCATCTACACGATCGGCCCGTACCTGCTGCCGCAGCTGGTGCGCCACGCCATCGAACTGACGCCGCAGATGCCATTGATGCTGCAGGAGAACTTCACCGTCAAGCTGCTGGACATGCTGCGCACCGGCGAACTCGATTGCGCCATCATGGCCGAGCCCTTCCCGGACAGCGGCCTGGCCATCGCGCCGCTGTACGACGAGCCCTTCGTCGTGGCGGTGCCGCGCTCGCACGCGCTCGCCAAGGAAAAGGCGATCTCGTCGGAGCGGCTGAAGCAGGAGACGATGCTGCTGCTGGGCACGGGCCACTGCTTCCGCGACCACGTGCTGGAGGTGTGCCCCGAGTTCGCGCGCTTCTCCAACGACGCCGAGGGCATCCGCAAGAGCTTCGAGGGCTCCTCGCTGGAGACCATCAAGCACATGGTCGCCTCGGGCATGGGCGTGACGGTGGTGCCGCAACTGTCCGTGCCGCACGGACTGCAGGATCCGCAATCGCACGCGCTGGTCACCTACATCCCGTTCGAGCCGCCGGTGCCCACACGGCGCGTCGTCCTCGCGTGGCGGCGCAGCTTTCCCCGCTACGAGGCCATCGCCGCCCTGCGCAATGCCGTCTACGCCTGCGCGCTCGATGGCGTGACGCGACTGTCGGACTAGCGCCCTGCCAGCCGCCACCGTCATGGACGCCCGACTCGCGCGGCGTGTGCGCGGCGCGCTGGCAGCGTTGTCGCTCGCCCTGCTGGCGCATCCCGCGAACGCCACATCGGAGTTGCCCACGACGATCCGCGACGCCGTGTCCCCCCCGGCCGTCCCCGCAGCCGCCTCGGCGCCGAGCGTGCTGCACGTGGTGGGCGCCGACAACTACCCGCCCTACCTGTTCCGCGACGAGGACGGCCGCCCCGCGGGACTCGTCGCCGACGAATGGGCGCTGTGGGAGAAGAAGACGGGCGTCCACGTCGACCTGCAGCCGGTGGACTGGAGCGACGCGCTGCGCCGCGTGTCGGACGGGCAGGCCGACGTCATCGACACCGTCTTCTGGTCGTCCGACCGTGCCCGCACGATGGACTTCACCGCGCCCTTCGCCGACGTGCGCGAGCCCATCTACGTCGACGCCAGCGTCAAGGGGCTGGTCGACCTGCACTCGCTGCGCGGCTTCCACGTGGCGGCGCTCGCCGGCGACGTCTGCATCGACCGCCTGCGCGCAGGCGGCGTCACGCTGATCGACACCTACCCGAGCTACCGGCGCCTGATCGCGTCGGTCGTGGCGGGCGGCCCGAAGATCTTCTGCATGGACGGACCGTCCGCCGAATACTATCTGTACAAGGCCAATGCCTCGCAACGCTTCCGCGAGGCCTTCGTCATGTACTACGGCCACATGCACCGCGCGGTGCGGCGCGGGGACGCCGCCACGCTCGCACTGATCGAGAAGGGTTTCGACCAGGTCTCGCCGGCCGAGAAGAAGGCGGTCGAGGACAAGTGGTTCGGCGCGCCGCTGGCCGGTGCGCGCTGGCTGCATCTCGCGCTGGTGGCCGCAGGCGTGCTCGCGCTGGCCGCCGCCCTCGCGCTGCTGTGGGGCCTGTTCCTGCGCCGCGCGGTGCGCGAGAAGACCGCCGAGATCGACAGCCAGGCGCGGCGCCTGCGCACGCTGATCGACACGCTGCCCGACCTCGTCTGGTTCAAGGGCATCGACGGCAAGTTCCTCGCGTGCAACGTGCGTTTCGAACGCTTCATCGGCGCGCCGGAGAACGAGCTGATCGGCCAGCCGGCCAGCGCGTTCCTGCCGGCCGCGGTGGCCGCGGAGTTCGCCGCCGCCGACAAGCGCGCGGTCCAGATGCAGGCACCGGTGCCGCACCAGTTCACGCTGACGTACGCACACGACGGGCACCAGGAGCAGGTCGAATCGCTGCACACGCCGGTGTTCGGCTCGCACGGCGAACTTGCCGGCGTGCTGAGCATCGGCCGCGACGTCACGCAGCGGCGCGATGACGAGCGCCACCTGCGCCGCCTGAACCGCCTCTACCAGGTCCTGACCAACGTGCACGCGGCCATCGCGCGTGAGCGCGCGCCCGAGCCGCTGCTGGCCGCGGTGTGCCAGATCATGGTGCGCGACGGCGGCCTGCGCATGGCCTGGATCGGCCGGCCCGACACCGAGACGGGCGACCTCGTGCCGGTGGCCTGGGCCGGCAAGACCGGCGACTACCTCGATCCGCCGCACGCCTCGCTCGCCGCAGGGCCGCGCGGGCACGCGCCAAGCGCGCAGGCGTTCCGCGAAGGGCGCGCAATGCACTCGACCGACATCGGATCGGACCCGGGCATGGCCACCTGGCGCGAAGGCGCGCTCGCGCTGGGCTACCGCTCGTCGTCGGCGTATCCGCTGAAGTCGCGCGGACGCACGGTGGGCGTGTTCACGATGTACTCGTCGGCGATCCAGTTCTTCGATGCGGGCGAGCTCGCGCTGCTGGAGCGCCTGTCCGAGGACATCGGGCACGCGCTCGAGAGCTACGAGCTGGCCGATGAACGCGAGAGCGCCCTGACCGACCTGCGCGACAGCGAGGCCCGCTTCGCGACGATGTTCCGCATGAGTCCGTCGGGCCTGGGCCTGGCGCGCTACGAGGACAAGCGCTACATCGACGTCAACGACGCCTTCATCCACATGTTCGGCTACTCGTGGGAGGAGGCGCACGGCCGCAACGGGCTGGAGCTCAACACCTGGGTCGACGCCAAGCTGCGGGGCGAGGCGATGGCCACGCTGGAGCGCGACGGCGAGGTGCGCAACGTCGAGGCGCCGTTCCGCACACGCTCGGGCGACGTCTTCTACGCATCGTTCTCGGCGATGCGGCTGTCCGTCGGCCGCGAGGACCTGGTGCTCGCGTCGTACTTCGACCTCACCGCGCAGCGCCTGGCCGCGCGCACGCTGGAAGAGCGCAAGCTCGAACTCGAGCGCATCGTGTCGCAGCGCACCTCCGAACTCAGCCGCGTGCTCGACGCGATGCCGGATCACTACTTCCGCATCCGGCAGGACGGCACCGTGGTCGACTTCCGCGCGGGCCGGCACGAGGACAGCTTCGTCGACACGAGCAAGCTGCTGGGCCGCCGGATCGACGACGTGCTGCCGGCCGCGGCCGCGGAGCCGCTGCAGTGTTCGATCGCCGAAGCCATCGCGAGCAAGGGCCTCGTGATGACCGAATACGCCTTGTGGTATCCCGACGGCGAGCGCCACTTCGAGGCGCGCACGCAGGCGCTGGGCGCCGACCAGGTCATCATGTTCGTACGCAACATCACCGACCGCCACTCGCTGGAGGCCGACCGCGAGCGCGCGCGCCTGAACGCGGTGGCGCTCGCCAACGCCAAGAGCGAGTTCCTCGCCAACATGAGCCACGAGATCCGCACGCCGCTCAACGGCCTGCTGGGCCTGGCGCAGATCGGCCAGCGCGAGTCCGCGGGCACGCGCACGGCGTCCACGTTCGCGGCGATCCTGAACTCGGGGCGGCTGCTGCTGGGCATCGTCAACGACGTGCTCGACTTCTCGAAGATCGAGGTCGGCAAGTTGCGCGTCGAGCAGCGCCCGATCTCGCCGCACGCGCTGGCCGAGGAGGCCGTGGCGCTGTTGCGCGACCGCGCCACAGAAAAGAGCATCACGCTGAACCTGGCGTTCGACCCCGCGCTGCCCGATCGCTGCCTGGGCGACGCGCTGCGCACGCAGCAGGTGCTGGTCAACCTTCTGTCCAACGCGATCAAGTTCACGGAGACGGGCCACGTCACCGTGTGGGCCGGCGTCGAGCCGGGCCTCCACGCCGCGGACGCCTGCATGGTCTACCGCGTCACCGACACCGGCATCGGCATCGCCCCCGAGCACCTGAAGCACCTGTTCGACGCCTTCCAGCAGGCCGACACCTCCACCACGCGCCGCTTCGGCGGCACCGGCCTGGGCCTGGCGATCAGCAAGCGCCTGGCCGAGCTGATGGGAGGCGAGGTGCGGGTGACCAGCGAGCTGGGCGCCGGCAGCGTGTTCGAGCTGCGCCTGCCGTGGCTCGCCGCCGCCGAGGTGCCGCAGGCGCTCGAACCACGCACGGCCTGGAGTGACGAGGCGCGCCGCCTGCAGGGCGTGCGCGTGCTGGTGGCCGAGGACAACGAGGTCAACCAGCTGGTGCTGGAACGCGCGCTCGAGATCGAGGGCGCCGAGGCGACCATCGTGGGCGACGGCCGCCAGGCGGTCAATCGAGTGCTGGCCGACGGCCGCGAGTCCTACGACGTGGTGCTGATGGACATCCAGATGCCGGAGATGGATGGCTACGAAGCCACGCGCCGCATCCTCGAGCTGGCCCCCGACCTGCCGGTGATCGGCCAGACCGCGCACGCGATGCTCGACGAGCGCCGCGAGTGCCTGGCCGCCGGCATGGTCGACCACATCGCCAAGCCGCTGGACTTCCGGCTGCTCACCGACATGATCGTGCGGCACATCGCTTGACGCCTGCACCGTGGCGCGCGTCGTGTGACGCTGGCGCGTCCGCGAACCACGCCCACGAACCACGTCCGCACATGGAGCGCAGGGCGCCGCCGCCGCAGCAAAGGCGCCCGCCGCCACACTCCTAACGCGTTCCTAACGCCGTCATATGCGGTCCATACGACCGCCCTGGTCAAGTCACGCCACGCGCCGATCCGGCGCGCGATGACGAGACGAGCACCATGACGGACAACACACGAACGGACGACAAGCCCGGCCTGGGCGCCCAGCTGTGGGGCGCCGTCAGGGGCGCGCTGGTCGAGGAAGACCCTGTCGCGGCCACGCGCCGCGCCAAGCTGCAAGGCGGCCGTGCGCCGCTGGACACGCCGGAGCCCGCGCCCGCGTCGGCCGCCGCGGCGGCGCCGATGTCGGCGATGGCCGCGACCCTGCTCGCCCAGGTGCTTGCACGCCCGACGGCCTACACCGCGTTGACGGAGAAGCTCGAGCCGCTCGAAGGCATCGTGCTGGACGAACGCACGCGCTACCAGGCCGCCTATGCGCTGATCAGGAGCTCGCGCAGCGTCGAGCAGCTGGTGCAGGCGATCGACATGCAGCACGTCCAGGCACTGGAGGACGAGAAGACGCGCTTCGCCGCGCAGCTGCAGGACAAGGAGCGCGGCGAGATCGGCGCGCGCGCCCAGGAACTGCAGGTGCTCGATGCCCGCATGGACGCCGCCGCGCGCCAGGTCGCGACGCTGCGCGAGGAGACCGAGGCGCGCATCGCCCAGATCGAGGCCAGCGTCGCGCGCGACCGCGCGCGCCAGGCGCTGCTCGCGCGCGAGGTCGAGGACAAGCGCCAGGAACTGGCCGCCGTGCAACGCCAGTTCGACGCGGCCTCCGGCTCGGTGGCGCAGGCGCTGACCACCGCCAAGGCGACGCTGCTGCGGCATCTCGGCTGAACGCCGTTCCCATCACGCCAGACGACGGGCCCTTCCCGGCCCATGAGGAAAGACCATGACCGACATCATCCCCACCGACTACAAGCCGCTCAGCTTCTGGGAGCGCAAGGAAGGCGTCACCGGCCAGGTGGTCGGCGTCGCGCTTCTTTGCGGCGCCGGGGCGCTGCTCTATCGCGCGCTGCCGACCCTCATCACGCTGCTCGAGAACACGATCTACGCCGCGGTGCTGGGCGTGGTCGCGGTCGCGCTCGCCTTCGTCATCACCGACCGCCGCTTCTGGCGCCTGGGCGCCTGGGCCTACATGAGCGCGATGCGCCGCATCACGCAGGTGTTCGTGGAGATCGATCCCATCGGGATCATGAAGAACTACATCGAGGACCTCAAACGGAAGCTCGCCGACATGAACGGCCGCATCTCGCGGCTGTCCGGGATGATCCGCGCCTGCAAGGAAGAGATCCGCCAGAACGACCAGGCCAAGACCGGCGCGCTGGGCCTGGTGAGCGAGGCGCGCAAGAAGGGCCTGACGATGGTGGCGGCCGCGCAGTCGCGCAAGGCCGGCCGCATCGCGGAGGCCAACCTCAGCTACCAGGACCTGCTCGCCAAGATGGAGCTGCTCCATCGCGTGCTCGTGAAGTACCAGGAGGTGTCGACCTTCCTCATCGAGGACATGACGCAGGAAGTGGCGATCAAGGAGCGCAAGCGCGCGATGGCCAAGGAGGCGTACTCCGCGATGAAGTCGGCCATGGCCATCCTGCACGGCGACCGCAACGCACGCGAGCTCTACGACATGGCCAGCGAGTACGTCGCGGCCGACTACGCCATGCGCATCGGCGAGATCGAGGACTTCGTGCGCATGTCCGACACCTTCATGCAATCGATCGACCTGCGCAACGGCGTGTACGAGCAGCAGGCCGTCCAGATGCTCGCCGACTGGGAGAAGAACGCCGACTCGATCGTGCTGGGCGACGCCAAGCGCCTGCTGATCGAGAACAACCCCGATGGCGCCGCGCGCCACACGCGCGGGAGCGCCCCGCGCACGCGCGATCACGGCAACGACACGCCGGACCTGGACTGGTTCGACCAGGCCGGCAAGTAGATCGACCAACGAACTTCGAAAGGACACATCATGGCCATCAAGCCGCTTCCCCGTCTTCTCCTGATCGCGGCCGCCGTCGGCGGCGCGTGGTACGGGCTCGACCGCTTCGCGCATCGGCCCCACGAGCTCTCCGCGAGCGCGGTGCCCGGCCAGGCCGACGTGCCCGTCGCCGCCACCAGCGCCGCCGCGGCGCAGCCAGCGCTCGTCACCTCGTCGCTCGCCCCCGCCACCGGCGACTACACCGCGCGCACCCTGGTGCTGCCGTGGAATGCCGTGGCCGGCCTCGCGTACGCGAACGGCGACGTCGGCACCGCGCCCGACAGCCTCATGGCGCGCCACGGCGTGCACCTCGCGCTGGAGCGCCAGGACGACTACGCGCAGATGGTGGCCGAACAGGCGCTGTTCGCCAGCGAGGTCGCCAACGGCGTCGCGCGGCCGGCCAAAGGGGCGGCGTTCGTGGTCATCATGGGCGACGCGCTGCCCGGCTACGCCGCGTCCGCGAAGGCGGCGCTCGACAAGCTCGGCCAGCAGGTCGAGGTCGTCGGCGCGCTCGGCTACTCGCGCGGCGAGGACAAGTGCATGCTGCCGGCCGAGGTCGCTTCCGATCCGCAGAAGGCACGTGGCTCGCTGATCGGCGCCGTGCTGCGCGACGGCGACTGGAACATCTGCATCAAGTACGCCGCCGACAACAAGATCCCCGTCAACGCCGATCCGAAGACCTACGACCCGGACGCGATGAACTTCGTGTCGGTCGGCGCTTTCACCGAGGCCGACGAGAAGCTGATCGCCGCCAGCAAGGGCGCGTGCGAGACGCGTCCCGTCGTGAGCGCCGGCAAGCTGACCGGCGAGAGCCGCCGCGTCTGCCAGGACGGCACGGCCACGTGGACGCCCGGCGACGTGAAGGTGGCCCGCGAGGTGGGTGGCCTGGCAGCCGTCGCGTCGACGCGCGAGTACATGTGGCAGATGCCCGCCGTGATCATCGGCAACAAGCAGTGGATGGCGCAGAACCCCGCGTTCGTGAAGAACCTGCTGGCCGCGTCGTTCGAGGCGAGCGACGCGATCAAGGGCAGCGACGCCAACCTGCTCGCGGCCTCGACGGTGATGTCCAAGGTCATGAAGGAGCAGACGCCGCAGTGGTGGGCGAAGTACCACCGCGGCGTCGTGGAGAAGGACTCCAAGGGCCTGGACATCCGCCTCGGCGGCTCGACCACCAACAACCTGGCGGACAACCTGTATCTGTTCGGCCTGAACGGCAACGACAACCTCTACAAGCGCGTCTACACCGTCTACGGCGGCATCGCGAGATCGATGTACCCGCAGGAGATGCCGCAGGTGCTGCCGTACGAATCGGTGGTGGACGCCGGCTACGTGCAGTCGCTCGCGGCCGAGGCCACGGGCGCGGCGCGGGCGCGTCCGGCCACGCCGGTGTTCGACGCCCGGGCCCCTGCGACCTCGACCTTCGCGAGGCGCTCGTGGGCCATCGAGTTCGACACCGGCAAGGCCACGTTCCGCCCCGAGGCCATGCCGGTGCTCGACGAGATGCTCGACCAGGTGGCCGTGTCCGGCCTGGCGGTGCAGGTCTCGGGCCATACGGACAACGTCGGCGATCCGTCGTCCAACCTCGCGCTGTCGCGCCGCCGCGCCGAGGCCGTGAGTGCCTGGCTGCAGGCCAACGCCTCGTCGTCGTTCCCGAAGGAGCGCGTCCGCACGCGGGCTTACGGCGACCAGCAGCCCGTGGCCAGCAACGGCACGGCGGACGGCCGGGCGCGCAATCGCCGCGTCGACATCGCGCTGGTGCGCACCGAGTGAGCGCCCGCAACGTGCAGCTCCGAGCCCCGGCCCGGGGCGGGCCGCCATGGAGAAGACCTTGAAACCCGTCAACCTGCTGCTGCCGTTCACACCCGTTCGCGTGCGCTGGAAGCATGCCCTGGTCGCGGCGCAGGCCGCGGCCGCGCTCGCGCTCTGGGCGCTGAGCACTTCGCGCACGCTGCCCGCACCGCCGGAAGTGGGCCGGGCGTGGCTGGATCTGGTCGCGCACCAGGGCCTGCTCGTCGAGCTGTGGGTCAGCGTGAAGGTGAGCCTGCTCGCGCTCGCGCTGTCGACGGCCGCGGCGGTCGCGCTGGCCTGCCTGGCCACGGCGCCACTGTTCATGCCGCTCGCGCGCCTCTCGGCCGCGCTGCGCTTCCTCGGCTTTGCCGGCCTGACCTACGTGTTCATGCTCGTGTCCAGCGACGCGATCACGCTGCGCGTGGCCATCCTCGCGTTCGGCATGTTCGTGTTCATGGTGACGGGCCTGCTGTCGGATCTCGCGGCGACCTCGCGCGACCCGGTCGACCACTGCCGCACGCTGGGCATGCGCCACTGGCGCATCACCGCCGAGGTCGTGCTGCTGGGCAAGGCCGACGTCATCCTCGACCTGATGCGCCAGAACGCGGCCGTCGGCTGGACGCTGTTGACGCTGGTCGAGGGCCTGACGCGCTCGGCCGGCGGCATCGGGGCGATGCTGCTGAACGAGAACCGCTATTTCCTGCTTGCACGCGTGTTCGCCATCCAGGCGACGATCCTGGCGGTCGGCCTGGTGCAGGACGCGCTGCTGTCCATGCTCAAGGAGGCTGCGTGCCCTTGGAGCACCCTCGGAAAGGAGACCGCCCCGTCATGACCACGATCCGCGACTACACGCTGGGCGAACGCCTGCTGACCCTCGACAATGTCTGCGTGCACTACGACCGCCCCATCCTCGACGGCGTCACCGGCCACATCGACAACCTGCGGCGCGCCGGCCTGCAGCAGGGCCAGGTGGTGTGCCTGCTCGGGCCGTCGGGCATCGGCAAGTCGCAGCTGTTCCGCTGCATCGCCGGCCTGCAGCGGCCCACGTCCGGCAGCGTGCGCCTGAACGGCTCGCAGCGCGACGTGCAGGCGGGCGAGGTGGGCGTCGTCGCGCAGAACTACCCGCTGTTCAACCACCGCACCGTCTGGGGCAACCTGATGCTGGCGGCATTGCGGCATGGTCGCAGCATGGACGCCGCGCGCGAGGCCTGCCTCGCGCTGCTGGACAAGTTCCGCCTGGCCGACCATGCGCGCGCGCATCCGATGATGCTGTCCGGCGGCCAGCGCCAGCGCGTCGCGATCGCGCAGCAGCTGCTGTGCAGCTCGCACTTCCTGCTGATGGACGAGCCGTTCTCCGGCCTCGACCCGCTGGTCAAGACGGCGGTGTGCGAGACGCTGATCGACGTGTCGACCTCGCACGAGCTCAACACCATCATCGTCGTGACGCACGACATCGAGTGCGCGATCCGCATTGCCGACACGCTGTGGCTGCTCGGGCGCCAGCCCGACGCAAGCGGCCGGCCGGCGGGTGGCGCCTCGATCCGGGAGGTCCACGATCTCGCCGGCATGGGCCTCGCCTGGGACCCGGACATCGAGTCGCGACCGGAATTCCTCGAACTGGCGGCGGAGCTCAAGGCCCGCTTCGCGACGCTGTGATCCCGCTGCCCGGCATCGACGCCTCGGCGGACTTCTGGCCCGCGCACCTGCGCCGCGCCGCGCGCGCGATCCGGGAGGCCGCGACCTCTGGTACGGTTGCGCCGATGACCGACGACGACCCGAGCACCCCGCATCGCAGCGCCCGCTGGCCGTGGGCCTGGGCCTGCGTCGTCTGGGCCGTCGCCTGGCTGCTGATGCTGGGCCTGGACCGCCACATCGGCCTCGCGCAGGCCGCGATCACGCTGGTGCTGGCGTCGGCGCTGGCCGCCATCTGGCTGCCGCTGGTGTCCTCGCTGCTCACCACCACGGCGGCGGTGCTGGCGTTCGACTGGTTCATCGTGCCGCCCAGGCATTCCTTCAGCGTCGAGCTGTCGGAAGACGTGTTGCTGGTCATCGAGATCCTGGTCCTCAGCTGGGTGGTGACCGCGCTGCTCGCGCGCGGCCGCGTGCTTGCGGCGCGCGCCCGTCGCCACGCCCGCCATGCCGACCAGATGCGCCGCCTCGGCGATACGCTGCGCGACGCCGAGGATCCGCTGCGGCGCGGCGAGGCCTTGCGCGAGGCGCTCGGCGAGCTGCTGGGCCAGCCCGCGCGCCTGCTGCTCCTGCGCGACGCCGGCAGCGAGCCGACCGACGACGCCGCGACGAGCACGCTGGGCGAGCCCGGGGCCGACGAGCTCGTCGGCCTGTGGCACTGCGTGCGCCTGTGCCGTGCGTTCGGCCCGGGCACCGGCCACGAGCCGGAGCTGCCCGCGCTGTACCTGCCATTGCGCGGTACCGAGGCCGCGGCGTACGGTGCCGCACTCGTGCCGATGGGCCTGGGTGCCGACGTCACCGACGACGTCCTCGTGCAGGCACAGGCCTTGTGCGACCAGCTGGGCCAGCTGCTGCACCGCGCGCGCACGCAGCGCGCCGCGGAGTCGGCCAACGCGCTGGCGCAGGCACAGGCGATGCGCAACGCGCTGCTGGCAGCGATCTCGCACGACTACCGCACGCCGCTGGCCGCGATCCTGGGCGCGGCCTCGTCGTTGCGTGACCAGGGCGCGAAGCTCGCGCCCGCACAGCGCGAGCGCCTGGCGCACAGCATCATGGCCGAGACGCGCCAGCTGAGCCGGCTCACCGACAATACGCTGCAGCTCGTGCGCCTGGACGCGCCGGACGTCAAGCTCAACCTCGACTGGGAGTCGCCCGACGAACTCGCCGGCGCAGCGATCGAGCGCGCCCGCCGGCACGATCCGGAGCGCCGCCTCAAGGTCTGGGCCGAGCCCGGCCTGCCCCTGGTGCGTTGCGACGCCGTCCTGTTCTCGCAGATGCTGGAAAACCTGATCGACAACGCCCTGAAGTACAGCGACGCGCCCGCGCCGGTGGAGCTGCACGTGCGCCGGCA
>Ga0209258_100537_pt1 | contig 35739 bp, 30 predicted proteins | sample Araplaol_mTSA_r2_FD_184281 | JGI IMG/M metagenome (GOLD analysis project Ga0209258, IMG submission 184281) | Arabidopsis root microbial communities from North Carolina, USA - plate scrape CL_Col_mTSA_r2 (SPAdes) (version 2) | ecosystem: Host-associated > Plants > Roots > Endosphere | place: USA...
TTGGAGCCGCACGCCACGCTGGCGCGCTGGGACGGCGACCGGCTGGAGATCGAGGACTCGACGCAGCACGTCGCCGGCGTCCGCCGCACGCTCGCCAGGACGTTCGGCGTCGACCCGGCGCGCGTGCACGTGCGCTCGGCCTTCGTCGGCGGGGCGTTCGGTGGCAAGGGTTCGGCCTGGTCGCACGTGGTGCTGGCGGCGATGGCCGCGCGGCAGGTCGGGCGGCCGGTGCGCCTGGTGCTGCGGCGGCCGCAGCTGTTCGGCCCGGTCGGCGGCCGGCCGCACACCTGGCAGGCGATCCGCATGGGCGCCGACGTCGAGGGCCGTCTGACCGCGCTGGAGCACCGGTCGATCTCGACCACGTCGACCCTCGAGGACTGGGTGGAAAGCTGCGCCGTCGTCACGCGCATGCTGTACGCGAGTCCCGCGGTGGCGACCAAGCATCGCCTGGCCAGGATGAACGTCGGCACGCCGACCTTCCAGCGCGCGCCGGGCGAGTCCAGCGGGATGTTCGCGCTCGAGAGCGCCATGGACGAGATGGCGGTCGCCGCCGGCCTGGATCCGATCGAGTTCCGCCTGCGCAACGACGCGAAGCGCGACGACCAGAAGGACGCGCCGTTCTCCAGCAAGGCGCTCATGCAGTGCTACCGATTGGGCGCCGAGCGCATCGGCTGGTCGCGCCGGCAGGCGAGCCCGGGCGCGCTGCGCGACGGCCACTGGCTGGTCGGTCTGGGCTGCGCCAGCGCCACGCGTCCGGCCAAGCGCAGCCCCTGCGCGGCGCGCGTGCGCCTGAGCGCCGACGGTCGCGCGCTGGTGAGCTCCAGCACCGCGGAGCTGGGCACGGGCAGCTATACCGTGATGGCGCAGATCGCGGCCGATGGCCTGGGCCTGCCGGTCGAGCGCGTGCGCTTCGAACTCGGCGACACCGACCTGCCCGAGGCCCCGATCTCCGCCGGCTCGATGACCGTCGAGAGCGTGGGCTCGGCCATCGACGACGCCTGCGCCAATGCGCGGCGCCAGCTTGCCTCGCTGGCGGTCGCCGACCGCGAGTCGCCGCTGCACGGCCTGGCCATCGAGGACCTCGTCGTCGAGGACGGCTGGCTGCGCGAGCGAGCCGGCACGGGCCGGCGCGACAACGTCGCCGTGCTGCTGAGCCGGCGCGGCGGCGCGCCGCTGGTGGCCGACGGCAGCAGCCGGGCGGGCGAGGAGGAGAAGCGGTTCTCGATGAACTCCTTCGGCGCGGTGTTCGCGCAGGTGCACGTCGACCGCGACCTGGGGCTCGTGCGCGTGCCGCGCATCGTCGCGCGCTTCGGCGCCGGCCGCATCATCAACGCCAGGACGGCCCACAGCCAGCTGCTGGGCGGCATCGTGTGGGGGCTGGGCATGGCACTGACCGAGGAATCGGTGCTCGATCCGCGCTACGCCCGCTTCGTCAACGCGAACCTGGCCGAGTACCACGTCATCGTCAACGCGGACGTGGGCGAGATCGACTGCGCCTTCGTCGACGAGGTCGACCCGCACGTGAACTCGCTCGGCGCCAAGGGACTGGGCGAGGTCGCGATGACGGGGGTCACCGGCGCGGTGGCCAACGCGATCTTCAACGCGACGGGCAAGCGCGTGCGCGACCTGCCCATCACCCTCGACAAGCTGCTGTAGACGTCTACAGCGTCTTCAGCACCTCGGCGCCAGGCGCCGTCATGCTCGCCGTGAACTCGACGACGTCCGCGCGCGCCGCGCCGTGGATGACGAACGGATCCTGCGCGAGACGGGCGCGCAATGCCTGCTCGTCGCCGGAGCGCGCCAGGATGACGCCGCCGATGCGCGGCACGCGCCGCCCGGAGGCGATGAACAGCCCTTCGGCGTAGCCGGTCCTGAGCCACTCGACGTGGTCGTGCATGAGGGCGTCGATCTCCTCGATGGGCTTCAGGTAGGTGAGCGTGACGATGAACATGGCGTGAGGGCAGGGGACGGGCATCGTCGTTGCCGACAGGGGGCAACGACAGCGAGGAATGCAATGTACCTGCGCCGACTGCGCCACGTGATGTCCAGGGCCGGCAGCGCCTGGATCGACGACCACGCCCAGAGCATGGGCGCGGCGCTCTCGTACTACACGGTGTTCTCGCTCGCGCCGCTGCTGCTGATCGCGATCTCGGTGGCCGGGCTCGTGTTCGGGCGCGAGGCGGCGCAGGGCGCGGTGGTCGACCAGTTGCAGGGCCTGCTCGGCCGACAGGGCTCCGGGGCGATCCAGGAGCTGCTGAAGAACGTGGCCAAGCCGTCGGAGGGCGTGATCGCGACCCTCGCCGGCGTCATCGTGCTGGCGATCGGCGCGACCTCCGTGTTCGCCGAGCTGCAGGACGACCTGAATCGCATCTGGCAGGTGCCCACGCCGAAGAAAATGTCGACCTGGTGGGCGTGGCTGCGCACGCGCATCCTGTCGATCGGCCTGATCCTGGCGATGGGCTTCCTGCTGCTGGTGTCGCTGGCGGCGAGCGCGGCCTTCGACGCGTTCGCGGCCTGGTCGACGTCGCCGATCGCGGCCTGGGAGCCGCTGGTGCACGTCGTCAACCTCGTGCTCAGCTTCGCCCTGACGACCGCGCTGTTCGCGTTGATCTACCGTTTCATGCCGCAAGCGACGATCGAGTGGCGCGACGTCGGCATCGGCGCGGCCGTGACCGCGGCGCTGTTCGCGATCGGCAAGACGCTGATCGGCCTGTACATCGGCAAGAGCGCGCTGGCCTCGGGCTTCGGCGCCGCGGGCTCGCTGGCGGTGCTGCTCGCCTGGGTCTACTACTCCGCGCAGATCTTCCTGTTCGGTGCGGAGTTCACATGGGCCTACGCGCATGCGTTCGGCTCGCGCCAGGGCGAGTCCGCGGAGCCGCGCCCAGCCGACGACGACAGGCAACGCGCTTCCGTGCGCTTTCGCTGAATCGCCGTCCACGCCAGTGGCACATCGCTTGCCTCGAACATCCACATGACACCTCCCATCCCGGCGGCGCTGCGCCGCTCGCTGCGCGACACCTTCGGCTTCGACGAGCTGCGCTCCGGCCAGCACGACGTGATCACGCGGGTGCTCGCGGGCCGGCCCACGCTGGCCATCATGCCCACCGGCGCGGGCAAGTCGCTGTGCTACCAGTTGCCGGCGCTGCACCTGGACGGCACGACCGTGGTCGTGTCGCCGCTGATCTCGTTGATGAAGGACCAGGCCGGCAAGCTCGAGGAGGCCGGCGTGGCCGCCGAGCAGCTCAACAGCGCGGTCAAGGCGAGCGAGCAGGACGCGTCGATGGAACGCATTGCCGATGCGCGCTCGGACATCGTCTTCGCCACGCCCGAACGCCTGACCGATCCGGAGTTCCGCGCGACGCTCGCGGCGCAGGGCGTCGCGCTGCTGGTGGTCGACGAGGCGCACTGCATCTCCCAGTGGGGCCACGACTTCCGCCCGGCCTACCTGGAGATCGGCGCCGCGATCGAGGCGCTGGGCCGCCCGACCATCCTGGCGCTGACGGCCACCGCCACGGCCGAAGTCATCGACGACATCCGCCACCAGCTAGGCGTGCCCGACATGGAGGTCGTCAACACCGGCATGTTCCGGCCCAACCTGGAAATGCAGGTGCTGCAGGTCACCAGCGAGGCCGAGAAGTTCGACACGCTGCGCGAGACGCTGCGCAACACGCCGGGCGCGGGCATCGTCTACACGTCCACCGTCAAGACCTGCACCGAGGTGTTCGAGCGGCTGCGCGACGCCGGCGAATCGGTGTCCATCTACCACGGCAAGCTGCCCGCGGCCGAACGCAACGCGAACCAGGACGAGTTCATGAGCGGCGTGCGAAGGGTGATGGTGGCCACCAACGCGTTCGGCATGGGCATCGACAAGGCCGACATCCGCTACGTGATCCATTTCCAGATGCCCGGCAGCATGCAGGCCTACTACCAGGAGGCCGGCCGTGCGGGGCGCGACGGCAAGACGGCGCGCTGCGTGCTGATCTTCGACCGCCGCGACCGCCAGGTGCAGCAGTTCTTCCTCGCGCGGCGCTATCCGCTCGTGACCGACCTGGTGCGCGTGATCGAGGCCCTCGAGATCGCGCCGCAGGGATCGAGCCAGGCGGAGCTCGCGGCGCGCATCCCGGGCATGCCCAAGAACCGCCTCTCGGTGACGCTGAGCCTGCTGCGCGACGGCGGCCTGGCGCAGTGCGACGCCGCGCACGGCTGGCAACGCACGCCGCTGGAGGCGACGCCCCAGCACCTCGGGGCGCTCGCCGGCGACTACGCGAAGAAGGCCGAGCGCGACCACGAGGCGCTGGAGCGCATGGTGTTCTTCGCGCAGACCGGGTTCTGCCGCTGGAAGACCCTGCTCGAGGGCTTCGGCGAGACCCTGCCGGACGGCGCCGCGCGCTGCGGCCATTGCGACAACTGCGTGCGCCTCGCCTCGCAGGCGATCGAGCTGCTGCCCGAGCCCGAGCCGGTGCCGCGGCTGCTCGAGGCGACCGGGTTCTCGAACTCGCTGTTCGAGGTGGGCGAGGCCGTGAAGGCGCCGCGCTATGGGGAGGGTGTCGTCGCCAGCGTCAAGGGAGACCAGATCAGCGTGCGTTTCCCGGACAAGTCGCTGCGCACGTTCCTCGCGGAGTTCCTGAAGAAGGCCAAGGCGCGCGTGCGCAGGACATCGACGCCGCGCCGCCCGCCCGCGCGCTCGAACGCCGTGGCGTGAGCGCGCGCGGGCGGAGCGTCGCAGGGCAACCCGCATGCCCGTCAGGGGCGCTTCAGCCTCATGGAAAACGATCTGCTGTCGGCTTGATATTTGCCGAGCAGCGGCATCGAAATATCGCGTCGCCAGGTTACAGTCGGTCGCTCCACCGGGAGGAGAGGCCGCCGCGCCTGCCATGACGCCCTTGGCTGCCGTGAACGACGAATCCATGCATTCCGTGCCCCACGACCGCCGGCGTGACGACGCGTCGGAGCTGGAGTCGCTGCGCCGCGAGATCGCGTTGCGCGACGACGTGCTGTCGGTCGCGGCGCACGAATTGCGCAATCCGTTGCACGCGCTGTCGCTGCACCTCGCGCTGGCGCGCAGCACCGCGCAGGCCGGCAACGCCGCCGAGGCGGCGGAACGCATCCGACGCGCCGAGTTCACGCTCAAGCGCTACTCGGAGCGCGTGACCGTGCTCATGGAACTGGTGGCCACGCCGGCCGCCACCTACACGCTGGACCAAAAGCGCATCGACGTGCCGGCGCTGGTCGCCGCGCTGGTGGACAGCCTGGCCGAGGACGCACGCTCGCGCGGCATCACCGTGCGGGTGGCCTGCGACGAGGCGGCGTTCGGCCCGATGCGCGCCGTGGACCCGGTCGCGCTCGAGCAGGTGGTCGACAACCTGCTGCTCAACGCCTTCAAGCACTCCGGTGCCAGCGACGTGACCATCCGGCTGTCGTCGGGCCAGCGCTGGTGGGGGCTGCAAGTCGAGGACAATGGCCACGGCATCGCCGCCGCGGACCAGGAGACGATCTTCGACAAGTTCGTGGTGGCGACCCATTCCGCGCGCGGGGCCGGCACGGGGCTGGGGCTGTGGATCGTCTCCCGGCTCGTGCAATCGATGGGCGGCCAGATCTCGGTGGAGAGCCGCCCGCAACACGGCTGCGCCTTCACCGTCCGAATTCCCGAACGTGACGACATGAGCACGAACCGATGACCTCCTCGACCACCGACAACGTCCCACCCATCGAGCGCCTGCGCAGTTCCGTCCCGGGACTCGACCAGATCCTCGGGGGCGGCCTCTTTCGCACCGGCGTCTACATCATCCAGGGCCTGCCGGGCTGCGGCAAGACGATCCTGGCCAACCAGATCTGCTACGGCCATGTCGCCGAGGGGGGCGCCGCCGTGTACGTGACGCTGCTGGCCGAATCCCACTCGCGGATGATCCAGCATCTGTCGGCGCTGTCGTTCTTCGACGTCCGCGCCTTCCCCGACAAGCTCGCCTACATCAGCGCATTCCACGAGCTCGAGACCTCGGGGCTGAAGGGCCTGATGTCCGTGCTGCGGCGCGAGATGCGCACGCGCAAGGTGGGCGTGCTCGTGCTCGACGGCCTGGTGGCGGCGTCGGAAGGCGCGAGCGACATCGACCTGAAGAAGTTCATCCACGAGCTGCAGAGCATCGCGGTGCTGCAGGACTGCACCGTGCTGCTGCTGACCAGCGGCAACATCCACCGCATGGCGGCCGAGCACACGATGGTGGACGGCCTCGTCGAGCTGGAGGACAGGCTGTTCGACGCGCGTTCCGAGCGCTCGATCCAGGTGCGCAAGTTCCGCGGCGCCGGCCCGTTGCGCGGCAAGCACTCGATGCGCATCGACAACGACGGCATCACCATCTTCCCGCGCATCGAGTCGCTCTACCGCATCGCCCCCACCGACACCACCACCAGCGAGCCTGCCGTCACCAGCGGCGTCGCCTCGCTGGACGCGATGCTGGCGATCCGGGGCATCCCGGCCGCCAGCGCCACGGTGGTCATCGGCTCGACCGGCACCGGCAAGACGACGCTGGGCCTGCATTTCCTGCATGCGAGCACGCCCGAGGAGCCGGGCCTGCACCTGGGGTTCTTCGAGGGCCCCGACCGGCTGCGTTCCAAGGCGCGCTCGATGGGCATGGCCCTCGAGCCTCTCGAGGCCTCGGGCGCCGCGGAACTGATGTGGCAGTCGCCGGTCGAGGCCACCGTCGACGAGATCGCCGAGCGGCTGCTCGCCGCGGTCTCCCGGCGCGCCGTGCGCCGCCTGGTGATCGACGGCTTGTCCGGCTTCCTGGAGTCCACCGTCTATCCGGAGCGGATCGCGCGCTTCTTCTCCTGCCTCGTCAACGAGCTGCGCAACCGTCGCGTCACGGTGCTGATGACGCTCGAGACGCGCGACGTCGTCAGCAGCGTCGTGTCGATGCCCTGGGGCGTCTCGGGCCTCGTCGACAACCTGTTCTTCCTGCGCTTCGTGCACGAGGAGGGCCGTGTCGAGCGGCTGCTCACGATCATCAAGATGCGCGATACCGACTACCAGGCCGGGCTGCGGCGGCTGAAGATCGATGCGCAAGGAATGCACATTGCCGGAACCTATCGGGCCGACGGCGACGTGATCCCTTCGGCGCAGCCGGTCGCCAGCCCGGAAGGGCCCGCGCCCTCACCGTCGAAATGACGGCGCGGGGATAGAGGCATCGTGTGAAGACCATTCTTGTCGTCGACGACGAACTGGGCAGTGCGGAAGTCCTGAGCCTGATCCTGGAAGAGGAGGGCTATCGGGCCTTCTGCGCCGTCAATGGGCGCCAGGCGCTGATCCAGGCGCGCGACGTCGTGCCCGATCTGGTCATCGTCGACTACATGATGCCGCTGATGAACGGGGCCGAGTTCTCGAGCGCGCTGCGCGCCGACCCGCAGTTCACAAACACGCGGATCATCCTCAACAGCGGCCTGCCCGAGGCCGCGATCCGTGAGCAGTTCGACGGCTACGACGCGTTCCTGCGCAAGCCGTTCAAGGTCGAGACGCTGCTCGATCTCGTGCAGCGCTTCATCGGCCGTTGAGCACGTCCCCGGCCCTCAGGCGGCCGCGGCGCGCGGTGCCAGGCCCAGGCGCCTCAGCACGAGGGCGTCGACGGACAGCCTGCCGGGCCCGAACAGCACCAGCGCCGCCAGGATCGCGCCCCACACGAAGTGCATGTGGATCGCGGCAGGGCAGTCGAAGCCCCACAGCTGCGGATACGAGATCACGGCCATCGCGTTGACGACGAACAGTCCCGCGGCGCCGAAGCGGGTGGCCAGCCCGAGCGTGATCAGCACCGGGAACGCGAGCTCGCCGAATGCGCCGACGCAGGCCGCGATGTCCGGCGGCAGCAGCGGCACCTTGTATTCGTCGTGGAACAGCGCCAGCGTCGCACCCCAGTCGGAGACCTTGATGACGCCGGCGCGGAAGAAGACCGACGAGACGTACAGGCGCAGCGCGAGCAGCGCCAGCGGTTGCAGGTGGTCCGCCAGGCTCGTCAGGACGAGGGCGCGTTGGATGAGTTGTCGCATGTTGTGGGTGTTTCAGTCGATGACGCCGCAGACCAGGCGCGCCGCGAAGGCGCGCGCCAGCAGGGCGCCGAGGTCGAAATCGGGATGGCGATCGAGCGTGGCCGACGCGGCGTCGGACAGGGTCGCGCCGCGGAGCGAGGCCTCCAAGAAGCTGGCATCGGCAGGCGGGCAGTCGCTGACCGTGACGACAAAGCCGTCGCGCGCCACGAGCGCCGTCTCCGCACGCTGCCAGTCCACCTCGAACGCCCCGTCGAAGCCGGGCTGGTGAATCGTCCAGACGCGCACGACCGGATAGGCCGAGCGCACGACGGCGAGCCCGGGCGACCACCGGAAGCGGATCGCGTCCAGGCGCTCGGGCGCGAACGAGGCGAGCACGGCCGCCTCCCAGCCGGGCGCGTCGGCGGCACCGTAGGCCAGGTGCGCGGCCCACTCCAGCCGCGCCAGGTCGGACAGCCAGGGCATGTCCTGCACGTGCTCGAACGAGGCGAGGAAGGCGTCGAACGTGGCACCGAAGGTGGTGAGGTCGCCGCTGGTCGACGGCGTGCCGCGCTGGTACTCGCGTGCCAGGCCGTGGAAGAACTCGCCGCCCACGACCTGGCGGATCACCGGGTACGCGGCGGACAGTGCCTTGTCGGCCGCCGCCACCATGTTGGCGCGGTAGATCGCCATGCGGCGGTCGACGACATCGGCCTGGCCCGTGAGCCAGCGCGCGACCGCGGGCGTGCGCGCGCGATCGCGCAGGGCGGCCGCGAAGTCCGTCTGGAAGGCGCGCAGTTCAGGCATGGGCGGCCTCGCGGGCGGCGATGTCGCCGGCCTGGGCGGCCTGCTGCAGCAGGACGTCGAGGGTGGGCAGGTCGGTGTCCCATTCGATCAGCGTCGGCTTCGGTCCGAAGCGCCGCACCGCGTCCGCGTACAGCGACCACACCGGGTCGCACACGACGGCGCCGTGCGTGTCGACGAGGCAGTCGTCGACCACGGCGTGGCCGGCGAGGTGGATCTGGCCGATGCTGGCCGCGTCCAGTGCATCGAGCCGTTCGGCCGCGTCGAAGCCGAAGTTCCGCGCGTTGACGTACAGGTTGTTCAGATCGAGCAGCAGCCCGCAGCCGGTGCGGCGCGCCAATTCGGCGAGGAAGGCGGTCTCGGTCATCTCGCTGCCGCGGCATTCGACGTAGGCCGAGAGGTTCTCGAGCAGCACCTGGCGCTTCAGCACGGACTGCACGTGGTCGACGCGATCGGCCAGCAGCGCCAGCGCCTCGCGGGTGTAGGGCAGCGGTAGCAGGTCGTTGAAGTGCACGCCGCCGACGGCGCCCCAGCACAGGTGCTCCGAGACGAGCGCCGGCTCGACGCGGTCGACCAGCCGCTTGAGACTGGCCAGATGCTCGCCGGCCAGCCGGTCGGCCGAACCCAGCGACAGGCCGACGCCGTGCAGGCTGACCGGGTAGGCGGCCCGCGCCCGCTCCAGCGCATGCATGGACGCGCCGCCCGCCAGGAAGAAGTTCTCGCTGTGCACCTCGACGAACGCCAGGGCGGGCCGCCGCTCGAACACCTCGCGGTAGTGCGGCTGGCGCAGGCCGATGCCGGCACCGACGGGCGAAGGTGGGGCGGCGGTCATGCCTGGCCTTCGTGGGGATGTGGATGCGAGATTACTTCTTCGGCGCCATCGTCGAGCCGCCCATCTTGTCGCAGGTGCCCTTGTCGACGTACTTCCAGTCGCCCTTGTCGTTGTCCTTGGTGGCGGTGCCCGCGCACGAATGCGACCCGGTGGGGCTCGCGCAGTCGTTGGCGCCGGCCTTGGCGACGCCGAAGCACTTTTCCTTGTCCGGTTGCGGCGCGGCCGGGCCGGCGTGCGCGGCGAGCGTGCCGAGGGCGAGAACGGAGGCGAGGGCGGTGCGGATGAAGACTTGCTTGTCCATGACTGGAACTCCTTGACGGTTGTGGATGATGCGCGCTGAAAATGCGGCACCTCCGTCTGTCGCACGGCCACGCCGGTCCTTACGCTCCCATCGAAAAAAGTCTTCGCCCTCAATGCGCGAGCTGGCAGTTCTGCTCGCCGTCGGGAGGGGCAGACAGGTTGTACCCGTGCTGGTCGATCGCGATGACGCGATGGTCGCGTGCGAGGCGGGCCATCGGCGCGCGCCACGAATACCAGTCGTCCGGGAAGCCATGGATCATCAGCACGGGCGCGGCATGCGGATCGCCCGGTGTCACGTAGGGGATGCGCACGCCGCCGGCGTCGGCGTCGCCGTCCTCGACGCGGGTCGGGATGTCCTGCGCGGGGGCCGCCGCGGCGGCGAGGGCGAGCAGGAGCGCGAGGGCCAGACGCCGGGTGTTCATGGGCAGCGAGTGCTGTGGGTGGCGGTTTGTACCACCGGCGCCGGGCGCGACGGATCGCCCGCGCCTGGGCATGAAGTCTTGTGAAACCGCTTTCAAAACAGCGGTAACATGCGCGATCCGAACGCCCGCGGGACTGCGACCTGCCGCGGCGCTTTCTGCCGACCTCCGGAGACCGCATGAATTCCGTCCTTCCCGCCGCCCTCGCGTGCGCGCTCAGCCTGGCCCAGGCCACCGCCGGCGGCGCCATGCTGGAGATCCATACCACCGCCGCCGGCAGCGCCGACCGCCTCGCCGCCAGCAGCTCGAGGTTCGCGCCGGGCGTGCAGCCGCCCGAGGGCGACGTCTCGGTGTTCGTCGATCCGGCCAAGGCCTACCAGACGCTGCTGGGCATCGGCGGCGCGATCACGGACGCCAGCGCCGAGGTGTTCGCGAAGTTGCCGCCCAAGGAGCAGGCGCACCTGCTGCGCGCCTATTACGACCCGGTCGACGGCATCGGCTACACGCTCGCCCGCACCACCATCCACAGCTCCGACTTCAGCAGCGGCAGTTACACCTACGTGGCCGATGGCGATGCATCCCTCGACAGCTTCTCCGTCGCCCACGACCGCGAGTTCCGCATTCCGCTGCTCAAGCGCGTGATCGCCGCGGCCGGCGGCCACCTGACGACGTTCGCGAGCCCGTGGAGCGCGCCGGCGTTCATGAAGACCAACGGCAGCATGCTGCAGGGCGGCCAGCTCAAGCCCGAGTTCGCCGATGCGTGGGCGCGCTACTACACGCTGTTCATCCGCGCGTACGAGAAGGAAGGCATCCCGATCTGGGGCATCACGGTGCAGAACGAGCCGATGGCCAAGCAGCGCTGGGAGTCGATGATCTACAGCGCCGAGCAGGAGCGCGACTTCCTGAAGAACCACCTGGGCCCGGTGATGGCGCAGGCGGGACTGGGCGACCGCAGGATCATCGTGTGGGATCACAACCGCGACCTGATGACGCAGCGCGCCCGGGTGATCTTCGACGATCCGGAGGCGTCGAAATACGCCTGGGGCATGGGCTTTCACTGGTACGAGACCTGGGCCGGCGGCGCGCCGATGTTCGCCAACGTGGGCGCCGTGCGTCGCGCCTGGCCGGCCAAGCACCTGCTGCTGACCGAGGCGACCGTCGAGGGCTTCGATCCGGGGGGGATGCAGTCCTTCGCCAACGCCGAGCGCTACGGCACGGCGCTGATCAACGACTTCAACAACGGCGCCGAGGGCTGGACGGACTGGAACATCCTGCTCGACGAGAAGGGCGGTCCGAACCACGTCGGCAACTTCTGCTTCGCGCCGGTCCATGCCGACACGCGCACGGGGCAGCTCACGTTCACGCCGAGCTTCTACTACCTGGGCCACTTCTCGAAATTCATCCGCCCGGGCGCGCACCGCGTCGAGGCGGCGAGCAGCCGCTCGAACCTGCTGACCACGGCGTTCGCCAATCCCGACGGCTCGCTCGCCACCGTGGTGATGAACGGCACCGACCAGGCGGTCGATTACCGCTTCTTCGTCGGCCAGGACGAGGCGAAGGTGTCGATCCCGGCGCACGCGATCCAGACATTGGTCGTGCGCTGAGTCGATGCCGCCGGCTCAGCCAGCGCTCAGCCTGGCTACCGGAATCGCGGTATCTCCCGGGGGACGTCGCGCCCGCTCGGATGGCACACTGCGGGCGCCGCCCTCGCTGATCCGGCGACGGCGCCCGCCGACTGCGGTCGCGTCAGCCGCGCGACCGCGAGCCCGCCAGCCCGACCCCGCCTTCCCATGACGACGCTGCAGGACGCCCCGCGATTCGAACCCACCCAGGCCGATGCCTCGGCCGCCCGCGCCGGTGAACTGCTGCAGCAGGGCATCGCAGCCGCCAGCCGAGGCGCGTCCGACGAGGCCATCGCCTGCATGCGCAAGGCGGCCGCGCTACGGCCCGATCTCGCGCCCGCGCAGGCCAACCTGGGCCTGCTGCTGGCGGCCGTCGGACGACACGCCGAAGCCGAGCCGCCGCTGCGCGCCGCGCTGAGCCTGATGCCGAGCGACGCCGGGCTGCGCAACGCGCTGGGCGTCGTGCTGGAGGCGTTGCAGCGCCTGGACGACGCCGAGAAGAGCTATCGCGCGGCGCTGGAGGCCAACCCCCGCTTGGCCGAGGCGCACGCGAATCTCGGCAACTGCCTGCGCCGGCTCGGCCGGATGCAGCAGGCCGAGGCGCATTTCGTGCGAGCCATCGAGCTCAAACCCGATTTCGCCGCCGCCCATTACAACCTGGGCGTCCTGCTGCAGGAACGCGAGGAGGTCGATCGCGCCATCGCCCGATACCGGCAGGCACTGGCACATCGGCCCGATTATCTCGAGGCGCTGAACAATCTCGGCAGCTGCCTGCGCAGCCGGGGTTTCGTCGACGAGGCGAAAGACGCGTTCGAACGCGTTCTTCAATTGCAGCCGCTGCAGATCGAGGCACATTGCAATCTCGCGCAGTTCAAGACCTACCGGGCCGATGACCCGCATGTCGGGCAATTGCTGTCGCAGCAGCATCGGGTATCGTCGCTTCCCGTGGAAGGGCGCGTCCGATACTGGTTCACGGTCGGCAAGATGCTGGAAGACACCGGCCGCCACGACGAATCGTTCAGCGCATACGCCGAAGGCAACCGGATCAAGAATGCCGGCATGCATTGGGACGAGTCCGCGCACCTGGCCCTGCAGCGCCGCATCGTCGCCACCTTCACCCGCGACCACCTCGCCGCCCACGCCGTCCCGCCCGCTGCCGAGGGTCCGACGCCCGTGTTCATCGTGGGCATGCCGCGATCGGGCACGTCGCTGCTGGAACAGGTGCTGGCGACGCTGCCGACCGTGCACGGCGCGGGCGAGCTCACCTGGCTGCCGGAAACCCTGTGCGTCGACGAGGCGCAGGGCCCGGAAGGGTTTCCGCAAACCCTGGCCGGGTATTCGACGGACGAGTATCTGCAGCTCGGCCGACGCTATATCGAACGCATCCGTGAACTCGCCCCGGACGCGACCCACGTGGTCGACAAGCTACCGGACAATTTCCAGCACCTGGGTTTGATCCACCTGATGTTCCCGGGCGCGCGAATCATCCATTCGATGCGCGACCCGATGGATTCGTGTTTCTCGTGCTTCTCGCGCCTGTTCATCGGCGACAACCTCGGTTATGCGTATGACCTGGAGGCGACCGGACGATACTGGGTCGCCTACCACGAGTCGATGCGGCACTGGCGCGAAGTGCTGCCTGCCGGCCGCATCCTGGACGTGTCGTACGAAACCATGGTGTCCGACTTCGAGAACCAGGCGCGCCGGCTGGTCGAGTATCTCGGCCTGCCGTGGGACGAGCGTTGCCTGGGTTTCCACGAGAACCCCCGCATCGTCCGCACGGCCAGCGTCGCGCAGGTGCGCAAGCCGATCTACCGGACGTCGGTGGCGCGCTGGAAGCACTACGAGCGCCACCTGGGCGCGTTGCTGGACATCGTGCGCGACTACCGCTGAGACGACGGCTCAACGCGCTTCGGCGCGCAGGATCGTCACGTCGCCGGCCTCCTCGGCCGAGCGCGGATCGCGGCAGATCTGCTCGAAGTGCCCGCGATCGCGTGGCGGCCGTGCGGCCTCGACGCCGGCCCAGCGGTCGCGGCCGTCCTGCTTGGCGAGGTAGAGGGCCTGGTCGGCGATCCGCGTCACCTCCGACCATGTCGCCAGCCGCGGCTGCGCGGCGCAGAACGGGAAGCTGGCGAAGCCGATGGAACAGGTGATCGGCAGCGTCCTGCCGTCGCCGATCTCGAACGCCTGCTCGGCCACGGCGCTGCGCAGGCGTTCGGCCAGCACGGCGCCTTCGCCGGCGTGCGTCGCACGCGCCACCAGCAGGAACTCCTCGCCACCCCAGCGGATCAGGAAATCGGACTCGCGGATCGCGCCACGCAGCCGCTGCGCCGCCTCCACGAGCACCGCGTCGCCCGCGGCGTGGCCGTGCTGGTCGTTGACCGACTTGAAGAAGTCGATGTCCAGCATGTAGAAGACGAGGTCGTGGTCCAGTGGCGAGTCCGTGGACGGCAGGCGCTGGGCGTGTTCGAAGCGGCGCAGCGTCAGCGCGATCTCGTCCTCGATGTGCGCCATCAGGAAGCGCCGGTTGCGCAGCTGCGTCAGCGGGTCGGTGAAGCTGGCCTCCTGCTGCTGCAGGTAGGCCTGTTCGAGCAGCGCATTCTTGCGCGCGAGCTCCTCCTGCGCCAGCTGCAGCTCGCCGAGGGTGGCACCCAGCAGCTTGTAGGCGCGCGAGTTGTGCAGGCCGATGGCGCCGTAGGCGCACAGCGTGCGGAAGATCAGCCGCTCGCGCTCGCCGTAGACGTCGGCCTGCGGCGACTGGATCGACATCACGCCCAGCAGGCTGTCGCCCACCACCAGCGGCGCGTACAGCGCGCTGGCCGAGCGCAGCGTGCCGGGGATGTGGTTCGGATTGAAGCCGGCGGGCGCCTCGCGCCGCAGGATCTCGTCGCGCGTGCGGGCGCAGCGCGCGACGTTGGACTGCTGGCTGTCCATCGCGACGCGGCGTCCCGGCGGCATGGGCTGGCCTTCGTCGATGCCGAACGCCAGCTCGATGCTGGCGCCGTCGGCGGCGACCGTCCAGATCGACATGTGCGTCGCGTCCAGCAGCTCGTGCACGTGCGCGCGCAGGATGTCGAACACGGCGCGCTCGTCGAGGTGGCGCGTGATCTCCTGGCCGATCGCGCCGAGCGTCTCCAACGTCGCCGTCGTCTGCTGCAGCGTGCTCGCCAGCGAGCGCTGGAGCTCGGCGTCGGCCTGGGCGCGCTCGGTCTGGAAGCCGATCTGCATCGCGATCGACCGGTTCAGCGCGGCGGTGCTGGTGGTGACCTCGCGCGCGGCGGCCGCCTGGCGCGACACCTCGTAGGCGACGGCGTGCTCGCCGGCATGCGCGTGCTCGCGCGCGAGGGCGTCGTAGAGCTCGCCGGAGATCTGGTAGCCCTCCATCGAGTCGCAGATCGCCACTGCCTCTCGCAGGCAGGCCAGTGCCGCCGCGTGATCCTCGGCGCCCGCGGGCGGCTCGCCGGCGGGCACCGTCGTATGCAGGCGTGCGAGCTCCGTCAGCACGCGGATCTCGATCGTGCGGCGATTGAATGCGCGGCAGTCGGCCAGCGCGTCGCGGGCGAGGGCGAGTGCCTGCGCGCGCCGGCCCAGGCCCGCATGCGCGACCGCGCGCGCGAGGCGAACCTCCATCAGCATGTCGGTCTGCTTCAGCGCGATCGAGCGTTCCTCGAGTTCGGCCAGCACCTCGAGCGCCTCCGCGTGCTTGCCTTGCAGGTTCAGCACCTCGCCGAGGTAGTGCAGGGCGATCACGAGGTTGCGCGACTTCGGTGCGATCGCCAGCGTGCCGCGCGCCTCCTGCAGCAGCTCGATGGCGGCATCGTGGCGCCCCAGCGGCGCCAGGATGCCCCCCAGCTGGACCAGCGCGCCGGCGATCGCCATCGGCCAGCCCAGGCGGCGCGCCTCGTCCAGGCCGCGCTGCATCCAGGCGAGGCTGCTCTCGTGGTCGTTGAGGTTGGAGAAGCAGGCCCCGATGTTGGTCAGCGCGATCACCGCGCGCTGCAGCTGTCCGGTGGCGACGGCGTCCTCGTGCACCCGGATGCGCTGCAGGATGGCCGGGCCGTTGTCCCCGTCGGAGAACGCGAGGTTGCCGAGGAAGTCGCTCACCCAGGTCGTGACGCCCGCGGGCCACGGCCTGTCGCCGTCGCCGAACGCGTCGCCCCAGCGCTCGCGTGCGAGGCGCGGATCGCCGAATACCGCCCAGCGCGCGATGCAGGCCTGCGTCATCAGCGTGCGCTGCGGGTCGTCCAGCCGACGCGCGAGCGTCTCGCAGGCCTGCAGCGACGCGTCGCGCTGCTCGGTGTCGCCCAGATCGCTGGCCAGGTTGGCGGCCAGCCAGCGGGCGTCGGCCGCGGCGGCGGTATCGGCCAGGTTGCGCGCCTCGCGCGTCGAGGCGATCACGCCGTCCACCAGGCGCTGCGCGCCGTCGTAGTCGGCCTGGCCCCAGCGGATTTCCGCGTCGACCAGTGCCAGACGGAGCGACGCGTCGCGCATCGACGCCTCGCCCAGCCCCAGTTGCACCGCCAGCGCACGCGCCTCGGCCGCGATGTGCAGGGCACGCGCGCCATCACGTTGCCGCAGGTGCCAGGCCAGGGCGACGAGCCCGTCCAGCCGCGCTTGGCCCGAGGCCGCCAGGGCGCGCTCCTGCTGCTCCAGAGCCTGTTCGTCGACGACGAAGGGGAGGGTCACGGCACGCACGCTGCAGGGGTTGCGGACTGCATCCATCGACTTTAGCGCAGGCGCACCGGCGGGCAGGTGCCGCTGCGGCGGCGACGACTTCAGTTCAGCCAGCCCGGCGCGTTCGCGCTTGCCGGCCCGATGCGATGTCAGGCATTCGCCGAAGCTGCCATTCGAGTACGTCGGGCAGCGCTCGCGGGCGGCTTGCGGAAGGCGCCGGGGCGGCTGCTGCGGCTCCGGCATGCCGGCGTGTGCGACGAAGCGCTCGAGCACCTCCGAGGATGCGCCGCGGGGTGTAGGGCTTCACGACGGAGCCGCAAACGTCCGGCGAGGCGGCTTTCCGGATGGTCGGCGCGCGGCTCGCGGCTCGCGGCCGTGACCACCGCCAGAACGGGGACGGTTGCCGTGTCGCCAACGGGAGTTGACATAACGCACATTATGCGCTCTGTTGGTATCTTTGGCAGCGTTGCGCGTTAGCAGGCTTCCTGGTCAAAGCGACCGCAACATCAACCCTGCATATAGTAGGTTTGGCCGTTGCGCCGTCTACCCTGGAACCTTCATGTTCACCCAGCTCACCGCGGAAGTCATCCCCCCACAGCTTCGAGGTGTCGCGCTCGTCGGCACCAATCAGATGCCGAGGTACTGGCCGAACATCTGGATTCTCATGGCCGGCCACGACTGGGCGACGTCGACCCAGACCGTTCGGCTCCGGTACGTCGAAAGCCTCTATGAGCACGCCGATCGCCTCTGGCGTCCTAACGTCCTGGACGATGCCTTGTCGGCTTTGGACGGCCAAGCCCTGGCAGACATCCTGGAGTCCTGGTTCATCAGCCTCCGCAACCAGGCCGTCCAGACCCGCAGCAATGAAGCGCGTTGGCGCACCGGGCTCGGCTTCGTAACCTCGGTGATCACTTGGCTGTCCGCATCATCCGGCGCCAAGCTGCAAGCAATCGAAGCTCGACTGCACCGACTTTCGACGCTGTACAGCCAACTGCACATACGCCGCGGCGGACGCATCGAACACGTCCGATCACTGCCATCGTCTGTCGTCGAATTCCTGTACGAACTTCTCGATCCGGAGTCGCCATCGAATCCGTTTCGTCGCGAGCGGACTCGCTGGGTCGTGTTCATCTCGTTCGTTCTGATGCTGCACCAAGGGCTGCGGCGCGGCGAATTGCTGCTCCTGCCGGTGAACGCGATCAAGAGTGCCAGGGATCGAAAGGCCGGCCAGCTTCGTCATTGGATCAACATTCAGGAGAACGTCTACGACCCAAACGACGTTCGATATTCCAAGCCGAGCATCAAGACAGCTTCGTCGGTGAGGCAGATTCCGGTCAGCGAGGTCACAGCGAGCTTGGTTCAGGCCTACTCTGAGAACTATCGAGGCCGACGAGAACACTCGTTCCTGCTTTGCGCGCAAGGTGGCGCCCCGCTCTCCACGGAATCACTGACCCGTGCCTTTTCCAGCATTTCGGCTGCCCTCCCCTCCGACGTTCTGAAAGAACTCGAGGACAGAACAGGCAAGAAGTCGATCACCTGCCATGACCTCCGCCACACCTGCGCGGTGCTGCGCCTCCACCAACTCCTCGACAGAGGCGACCCGATGCCCGAGGCACTGCAAAAGCTCAGAACGTTCTTTGGATGGTCCAAGGATTCTGAGATGCCGAATCGATATGCCCGCGCCGTCTTCGAGAGTCGATTGGCGACGGTTTGGAATGATGCCTTCGATGACAGAACCGAAGCGTTGCGTCACCTTTCTGCGAGGCACTGACATGTTGCCAAAATCAGATGGCAAGGCAGAACTTGGCGCCGCGCCCCCTTTCCTCGAGCGCTTCGTTCAGTCACTTCACGAGCTGCCTCCAGTCGTGCGTTACTACGACGACTTCGATGACGAAACGCGTTCGATATCGAATATTCGCCACGCAGACCTGCTTCCTTTGCACGTTAACGGGCGAATAATCAGATTGTCGCTCACGGGGTTTCCGGAGTCCTATAGAACCCTGATCAAGCACCTGCTCGTTTTCATGCTGGGAGAAGACCTTCACATCTCTACCTGCAGCAACGTATTGGGTGCCGCGATCCATTTCAGCCCAAGCGACATAGACGAGATTGTCGAAGCGAGTCCCACCGGGATCTTGAGCGTCTGGATGACTCTCCGTGCACGAGAACTGCCTGCGCATGCGTATCAACTTGTGAAAGCGCTGCTGCACTTCAAATGCCGACATCGATGGGGCGGCTGGTCAGAGTCTTACGTCGCGTTTGTTAGTCATCAACTCCCCAACCCTGCAGCGGACGCCTATGCGAGAGTGAGGTCGGGCGAGGTATTCCTGAGTGCGGAGGCTGAAGCCGCGATCGTGAGGCATATCGATCGCTTTGCCGCGAGGCTGCGCGCAGAACGGTCGACCCTATTCCCGGATTACTCCGAGCTGTGCGACGTCGCGATGACGCTTTGCGCATACCAATTTGCGATGCGACCCATCCAGATTGCGATGCTGACGCAGCGAGACGTTCGAATCTGGCGGCCCGATCCCGACGGCGATGCCAGTGTCCATCTTACCTTCCTGATGGCGAAGCAGCGGGGCACCTCAAAGAAGCGGCCCATGGTCCGCCGCGTGAAGCATGAATGGGGCGTCGTCATTGAAGCGACTGTGGCCGCGGCGACTGCACAGCACCGTCGAATCGACGGCCGACTCTTCGACGTCGACTCAAACCATGAGGCCGGCGAGCGAATCGCACGACTGGTCGAACGATTGACTGGCGACGATGCCTCTGCCATGTATCTCCGTCATACGGCCGCGCAGCGGCTCGTCGATGCGGGGGCCAATCACGAAGAGTTGGCAGAATTCATGGGCCATTCGTTCACGAAGACTGGGCTCGTTTACTACGCAGCATCAGCCTCTCACGCCGAGAGAGTCAACCGCGCGCTTGGCGCATCTGAGGTCTATCAGCGAGTGGCGAAAATCGCGCATGACCGGTTCATTTCGGTCGAGGAGCTCGAGCATCTCAAAGACGAGCAGCAGATTGCCGGGATTCCTCATGGCATACCCATCGCGGGCATCGGTGGATGCTCGTCGGGTCAGCCAGGGTGTCCGTACCATCCGGTGACGTCTTGCTACGGGTGCCCGAAGTTCATGCCCGTGCGCGACAAGTCCATGCACGAAGGCGTTCTAGGATCGATGCGGCAAGTCGTCCTGTTCTTCGAGAAGAGCTCGCGCGGCGACACCAAGTCGCCAACCTATCTACAGCTAAGAAGAACCATCGGCGAGATTCAGAATGTCGTCTCCGAAATGGAAGAGGGCCGAGCATGAATAGGCACTACGTCGCCTTCATCGAGTTCGGGAGACGCCTCGCCGAATCAAGGGGTCTGCCTTGGGAAATCGCGCTTGATGAAAAGGGGCTCGCGCGAGACGGTGTTGGATGGAATCTGACAGCAACGGTAGGTGACGTGTCACCCTCAACGAGCTATCAGCGCGACTTCGGCACGGATGCAAAGACATTGGCAATCTTCAACCGCGAGCGAGGCGAGGCGGGTTTGGAACATAGGCGACCTGGCGCCATCTCCTCGCATTGGCAAGATCTGGTGAAGGCGGCCGTGGCGGAGCAGTTGCTGTCCAAACGCAATACGACCGCCTATGTTACGCAGTGGATTGCGCGCCCACTGCGCGTCATCGCAACGTGCGTTGACAAGGAACCATGGGAGCTGAACGTCGATGACCTTCGGACTGCCGCGCGCATCGGCACTGCTGTGCAGGCCACTGGGAAGCTTGGCGATTGCGTGATTGCGCTTGTCAAAATTCTCTTTGACGCCAAGCACCTTTGCGATGCCTCGCCGCTCTACCCGTCTCTCGACCTCCCTCGGTTCAAGGGAAGGGACTATCGGGCCAAACACAGAAAGTCGCCGCAGGAGCTGCGAGATGATCTCGAGGCCAGGAAGCGCGGCGAACGCCTGCCAGAGAGGCGTGCATTCTGGGAACTCACACGGATTGTGATGACCGAGAAGCCGAAGACGCTGATCGACGATCTACGCTTTGCGGCCGTCCGGACACTCATCATGACCGGGATGCGCGCCGGCGAAGTCGTTCTGCTGCCAACGGATTGGAAGCGCGAGCGCACCTACCTCGACTCAAAAGGGCGGCCCGCAGGCGAATCGGGTGGCATATCGATGTCTCTGATGATTCGGCACTTCGCCGAAAAGCAGCAGGACGAAGAGTCCGACAGCCGGATACTGACGGAAAGCGCGCAGCCAGTCCCCGAGATGTTCCGAGACTCGCTGAAGGAGACCCTTGACCACGTCGCCAAAATCACCGCACCGTTGCGCGAGACTCTCAAGCTTCAGTGCGAATCCGGACGCATTCTGCCTTGGTATGCAGTGGACGCCGTCGTTCCAATTCTGGAGGTATACACGCGACTGACAGGCAACCCGTTTTGGCAGAAGATCGAACGCGAACCTTTCATCGCGCGATATCGGGACGGCTTCGATCCAGCGATTTTTTCGGAACTGCAGGAGTACCAGCACGAGCGTCGGCGCAGCGCCTACCTGAAGCTTGACCAGTCGTTCTACCAGTTCGGTCATCGCCTGAAAGAGATGATGCGCGATGGAAAGACAGCCCTGCGCTTCCGACATGGTGACGGCACGCAAGTCAATCTGCTCGAGCGCATTGAATGGAATGCGGTGCACCTGCGCGTTGGTGAAGTTGAGGAGCATGTTCGGCTGCTGACCCCGACGAAGGTGTCGGACACCCCTCCCCTGCGGCTTGCGGCCGGACAACTCCAGCCATGGGAACTGCTCTTCATACAACCGAAGAGGTCGCTCGCGGAAGAGCGGAACGACGGGATTTGCGACATCACTCGCTACGCGTCGGTGAACCGCCCGGACACGACGCTCCTTGGCCACGCCCTTGGCGACGCGCCGCACATTCCATCGCTGTTCGAGAAATACGGCCAGACGGATCAAGATCGAGCGCTGAAGATCGAATCCCACATGCTTCGTCACCTTCAAAACACTGAGTTGTTCCGGATGGGTGTTGCGGACACGATCATCTCCAAGCGCTTCAATCGCCGCAGCGTCGCCCAGAGCTACGAATACGATCATCGAAGCCTCGCGGAGACCCTCGAGCAGATCGAGATTCCTCAGGACATCGAGATTGTGCTCGGTGAAAAGGCCACCACCGTTGCCAAGCTAATCAAGGGCGGCAAGGCCAGCGGTCCGATCGTCGACTCGTTCAAGCGTATCCAGGCATCTGATGGTGACGCCGCCGCCTACGAATACCTTCGAGCAGAGGCTGATGGATTTCACGGCACACCCTACGGCTACTGCCTCAACTCCTTCACCGTCGATCCGTGCCCCAAACATCTCGAGTGTTTCGCGGGGTGCCGGCATCTGTCGGCGACCGATCTGCCGGAGCATCGCCAGAATCTGATCAGTCTGGAGGGAAAGATCAGCTTGGCGCTAGAGTCGATCCGTGCGCGGCCATCGACGAGCATCGGCTGGAAGAATCAGCTGGCGCACGCCGAGGAGCGCCTGCACGGCGTGCAGAGGTTGCTCGCCACCCCCGCTGGCGAACACCCGTTCCCGACCGGGAAAGATTTTTCTGCCCTCCCCCAACGTGGATTGTTCGATGACTGAGCACCTCAACGAAGCGGGCGCTACGGATGAGCAGATGCGTGATGTGCTCGACGCTTTGCTGGCCAACGACGACGACATCACCGCGCGGGCCGTAGCGCGGCTTCATCCAGCAATCAGCGCGGCGTCTTCCATCACGCGCAGCCGTGCACGCAGCAGATTGCTCGCCGAATACCAAGAGCGCCAGGCGCAATATCGACGCTGGCGGGGTCGGGTTTCGCACACCTCGGCAGCCAACGCGGCTTCCTCCTTGGCGGACAAGGACATCCGCATTGCCGAACTCGAGGCGGCGGTGCAACTGTTGACCGCGTCTCACCTCGCTCTTCTCAGGACGGTTGGCGAGATGGGCGGCTTTGCAAAGTGGGCGCAGTTCTACGAGCATCATCAGGCGGCGCGTGATCGACTTGTTGAGATAGGCGCGATTCCGATCGCACCGGTTTCGGCTTTGCCCAAGAGCACACCCAAGCGTCCTTAGTTGAATCCACCGCGCCGCGTCGTATGCAACTCGAAGCTCAACGGCTTTCTGGGCTACCGCGGCGTAGGTGGCCTCAAGCGAACTTGCCTAGGCTCGCATCAGCGCGCCCGCGATGAACTGCGGGAACGACGACTTTGCGGTGGAGAGGAAGGCTTCGATGACGGGCAACATCGTGTCGTCGACCGGGTTCTGTCCAATCGGGCGACGATGCACACAGGCGGTCCAGGTGTGCGGACGATACCGTACCAACGAGCTTAGCCCGAGCAGCGCCGCGAGCATCACGGAGTGCTCGTTGACGTGCTGCTCGGCGATCGGGTCGGCCACGCCGATCAGAGCCGCCGCGTTGCTCCAACCTCCGGTCAGGGGCGCCAAAGTTGGCATCGGATCGAATCGACGACCGGGCTCGGGCGCTCCGTCGAGGGAGAAATGCGCCCCGGCCTGAAAGAGTCGCTGCCCTTCATCATGCGGCGTTCGGATGTTGATGAAAGTCAACATCGTTCGTCCGTAGCCGTTCGAGGCCTCCTGCATGCGCCACTGTTGAAGGAATGGCACACGCGCCCTGAGCGTGGCCAACCTAAGATTCAGCGTGGTCAGGTCGGGTGTTGGCGTTGGAAGATCGACCTGGATGCGAAAGGATTCTCCGGCGTTGCCTAGGACGAACGGGAACGGGAGCATGTAGGTGAGCTGCTGGTCTTCGCCTGTGCAGAGCCGGTACGTCTTCTCGATGCCCGGGCAGCGCGCCAAGCAGTCCTTCAGGCTGACGTTGAACTGGCCAAGGTCACGCGAGGCAGCGGTCTGGATGTAGTGCGCGTGATCGCCGTGCTCGTCGCTATAGGCCATCCTGTTCAAGCCGGCGGCGACGTCATTGAACTCCTGGAACAGACCCTGGCCGTCCGCCCAAATCCTGAAGTCAGCGATCTTGTCGCCACGTGGATCGCCGCACTTGAGGCCGTGTGCCTGGTGCAGGTCGTGAGCCCGGACGCCCGTGGACGCAACAACCAGCGCCTTCGCAAAAGCAGCGGCGCCGTAGTACAGCTGCAGCGGGCTCGTCTCCATCGTGGATCGTTCCGCCGCCTCCCAGAACATGCGGCCATGCAAAAGGCAGGACGACGCGAAGGCGATCTGCGTGGCGTTCGGCACCCGACCGCTCAGCGCGTGCATGCGGTCCTTCAGCACGTTGCTGCCTTCGAGGTATCGCAGGTCGGTGTCGTACATGGTGCGCAGCCGGCGAAGGTGGGATCTTCACAGCTTAACGCCGAAGGCGGGGCGCCAAGACCCGCAGCAAGCGTGCCCCGCCGGCGAGTGGAAGGGTCGGCCCACTCATTCAAAAACCGCCGAGCTTATTTTGCTAGGCGCCGGGCAAGGCGTCTTCAACTCACACAGGGGGGCCGACACATCATTCTCAGTGCATCGTTGAATATGAATTGAAGGCTTCGACCAATAGGATTATCACTGCTTCTGTCTTAGTCCTGAGCTCCTCATCGGAGACTGGAGCAGCAGCAAAGCTTTGATGAGCGATGCGGTGACGGAGTTCTGCAATTTTGCCAATGGCGTCTGCCTTGAAGGTATCGATCTTTTCCTGCCCGGCTTCAGCGGGGAGGCTTCTGTTGAGACAAACCTGGGCAAACGCGACAGTTCCATAATGGGTGGCGGCGCGCGCTCCGAACTGATGATTTACATTCCACCCTAGCTTATCGCTGCACATTGCACGTAGTTCCAACAACGAGCCGCTAAACTCAAGAGCCGACTTTAGGCTTGCAATGCCCTTAAGTGGAAAAAAGAATTCAAGCAGCTGGTATAAGCCTAGATACAAATATTCCGATTTTCTACTTGTTATCGCAAAATAAAGCTGCTCAAAAAGCCATTGATGCGAATCGGTGGGTAGCGATAGCGCTAGTTCCGCCAAGAGATTAGCAAAATTTCGAGGCGCTGAGCGAAAATCGCATGCGTTAATTAAGGCGCGGGTGTAAATGACATTGGCGCTGTCGCCGCTAAACTCACTCGACGCAGGGATTGCCCAAGCCACGACGTTTGGCAGATACTGTTCAAGATCCGCTTCAAAGATCGCATCCTTGTTATTGACTGCGTCTGTGACAATTCGAGATGGGATAGGTGCGCAAGCAGGAATCTTGGCATCGATGATAAATTCAAGACGCTGCAAAAAAGTCGGTTCAAAGCTCTCGAATACAAAGGGGATATCTCGGTCTATATTTATTCGCAATCCGTCAGCATGACACATTAACAGGCTGCGAATTCCGCACTCATCAACAAGTCTAAGTCGATACTGATCGGCACTCGCATCGCTCAAAGTTTTGGTGCCAAGAAACTTGGCAAGAAGCTCTTTTTCAATTTCGCCATACGCAGGATCTGTCTTGGCGACAGGAACAATCCAAAAGTCCTTTGTGTCTATCCCGCTCAAAGCATCTCGATCAGAAGCGTTTTCCGCAATCCACGGAAATAGTCGAGTGCGAAAAAAATTGACAATGTTCTTGCTCACAGCTCACCTCAGCGAGCCTGCCAGCAAGGACCCATTGAATTCTGCTTGATGATTTGACCTGTCTTCTCCATGAGCACAGTAAAGCCTCTTTTGTAGACATTTCTTTGGTACTCACCGATTCGACTGGACTTTACTGCCAGAACTTGATTCAAAGTCTCCAAATCCAAGAATTCAATAAGTTCAGCATCGGTCTTTGGCTTTAGAAAAGCGGTCAACTGATTAATATTCTTCTCGATCGAAGCAATTTTCGATTTTGCGTCTTTCAAATTGTAGTCAAAGCCCGGAGCCCCTAGCGATGCCTCTGAAAGAGCAACTATAAAGCCTACCGATCCGGGCGATGAAGTGAATATGTCGCGCCCAGACTTGATCTTTGCCAGCGCGTCGACAGATGCTTTTCGAGTAGATCGATCAAACGACTGATCCAGACGCAGCATCAATTTTATCGATTCGATGAATAACGGCATGAAATCTGCGCTTGAAGTAGCCTCCGTGATGTCTATCTTGGCGAACTCTTCAGCGACACGTTCTTTTACATCGACGTCGATAGATCGTGATGAAAACGCTAGGAAGAGCTCAACTATTCGAGTGCTTCTATATTCACCAGCCTGAGAGCGCCTGAAAGTTTCATCAAGAGCAAATATTTTGACGCCTGGAATTTTTGTCTGAACTTGCGCAATTATCGGCCTGTACAGGGTATCAAGCTGGCGCTTCAAATCCCACGGTACCTGACCAGTATTCAACACAAGCATTCTATATATCAGGCTCTCGACTTTTTTAGCGATCCATATTTCCACTCTAATGAATGTTGAGCCTTTGTTTAGATTGGCATCTCGAAGCGCGGTCGTACGCTGCATGCCGTCAATAATCGAAAGATCGATATTTTCCGACTTTAGAATCGATACGAGCGCAGAGGACGTCTTCGATGCACGTAGAGCAGTTATTGTTTTGGGCGGGCAGACTGCACCTACAACGATCGGCGGTATGACTGCGCCCTTCTTTAGATCGTTTACCAGTCTATTTCTAATTTTTAGCCCGGTCTTGGTGGTGATCGGGGCCCGCTGCCCGTCCAAACCTCCTTGATCTTCGTAGGCATCCTCGATGAGCGAAAAATAGTCACCCAAAGTTATAGTCGCCAAGATGGATAAACACTTGCTATTTCTGTCTTCGAGCAAGGAGAGCGTGGTGTTTGATGAGGCTACCATTAGTCAATGGAAGTTAGAGGTGAATTGGACGAAGGCGGCCGATCATGAAATATCCTCGCCTTGCGCTGGTAAGAATACTTTATTGAGCCTCGACAATGCAGCGAAACGGATGGCCGGCCAGGCTTGCGGCAGCGCGCAGGCTTTTGGCCTTCTCAGCCGCTACATCCGCAGGGAAATGGGCGGCGATTGCGCGACCCTCTTTATGTACCTTGAGCATGACACTCACAGCTGATTCTAGAGACAGGCCCAAATGATCGCGGAGCGCCTCAACGACAAACTCCATCGGAGTGAAATCATCGTTCTCGAGCACGATCGCCATTGACGATGCGTCATCTGCATGGCCTTGGCGCATCGTGACAGGATCAGTATGCGTAGTGCCGTGGGCGATAAGACTGGTCACCGCCAAGCGCGTGACGCCGTATCGTTGAAGCTCGTCTAGGGCGGGACCCGCGGGCTCCTCCAGGAGCGACGCAAGCATGTCCGCGCCATTCACGGCGGGCCGGCCGATCGATCTCCGCAGAATGGGGGGTACCCATGAAGGGCTCCTCGGCATGTTAGGCCGCTGCCCAGGCGATCGTCTGAGAGCCATCACGCGTGCGATGGCACGCTGGAGCACACGCTGAAACTCTGGTGACGCCACGGGCTCGACTGAATCGGTGCCAGGGGCGACGGAACTTGAATCCCGCACGATCTGCGAAACGTCAGCTCGCATGGCCTCAACGTCGACCCCGCATCCGCGCAGCACGTCCGCAGCACACGGATTGTCGAGCAGCGCCAGCAGCAACTGCTCCAGCGAGATCGTCTCGTAACGAAGCTTGCGCGCAGCGACCGAGACCATGTGCAGGCTGACCTGCAGGTCGAGCGCGACTAAACCGCGTTCCTTCGGGCGGCGAAATCTAAACCAGAGGAAGAACGGGAGGTAAAGGAAGAGGCCGACTAGCAGCGCGCCAATGGTGAAGCCTAGGGCGATCATTGCTTGCCGATCCTGTGGCGAATGTGGTGAGATTTCGTGGGGCAGCTCGCTGCAGCGCATTCCAAACGTGTCGCTTGTGGTTGCCCGCTGCCTATCCGCGAGCCACGACGAAATGTGGCGAGGCAGAGAACTGCTTCATCCGATCGCTCAAGTGAACGTGATCGAACACGCTGCCCATCCGATCCATCTCGTCTGCGCAGCCTCTCAGGAAATCCGCCATCGCGCGCAACTCGGCTGGGGTTGCGTTCAGCGTGACCTCGGCCATCGGCGCCGGGACGACGGGGCCGAATGCCTGTCCCTTGTCTTCATAGCCGTAGATGTGCATTTTTCTTCTGCTGCGACAGCCCGATCTGGGGCATGAGCTTACCTGAAGGCCGACGTCTTAAATGGCGGCGGTACCCTTGCCGATCAGATCAGAAATCTTTCAACCTCGGCTAGCAAGCTACTGGCTGAGACACCCAACCCGCTCGCGATTCGGAGGATCAGCGCGAGCGAAGGTTGCCGTTCACCGCGCTCCAGCTTGCCGAAGTAGGAACGATCGATGTTCGCGAGGAGCGCAAATTCGTCCTGGGCGATCTCTCGCTTCAATCGCTCCGCGCGCACGACCGAGCCGAAGGCGGCGGCGACGCTGGGCTCAAACGACGTGGCTCGCTTGGCAACTTTGGGCTGAACTGAACGGGATGCTGGCACCCCACGAGAGTGCCAACTGTGCTATGTTCCTGGCCACGGCATATATGCCTCTTGGCTGAGCATGTCTGCCCTCCCCTCACGAGCTTCAAACGGATGGCCTGCATGCCCGACGAGTCGCTTCCCCTGACCGACCTGAAGGAACTAGGACGCGAAGTCCTGGAACATGGGCCTAGCAGCGCACTTCCGTGCAACCTGCCGGATCAATGGCTACGGCGCATCGCCAGAGACTTGGACGCATGCTGGCCAGACAGCGAACCCGTCGAAGAGCACTCGCTTTACATGTCCGGGCCGCTTGCGCTCGTCCTCCACCTTCTCCGGGGTAAGACGGGGCAATCCACCACCGCCGTGTCCTTCGAGCAGTTGGAACGCTACTTCAAGGAGTACCGCTTGGAAGTGAATTTCGAGCTGGTCAGCCGCTTCACCAACGTGTCGGTCGAGCCCGCCACGCTCGCGTCCATCTTCGAGGGGCGGACCGTCACCGTGAAGCTCGACCAGGACTGGGGCCCAGAGGAAAATTAGACCTGGCGCCTGCGCCTGGCCAAGACCTGTTGCTCGCGAAGTCACCGCTATGGAACCCACCCAAGACCAACCACCTTCGCGCGATTGCGCGACGCAGCATGACGTCTCGTCTAAAGCGTCAGGCGTGCCGGAGAACGTTGCGCCCGTGTCTGGAGCTGCGACGTTGGGCTTGGCGGCGGACGAACGGCGGCGCCGCGAAGAGGCCGTTCTGTTCGCGAATGCATCGATCGGCCTCGAGGGCATGGTGGTCAGCGCCGCGGAGCGTGTTCGTGCCGATCGCTTCATCGCAGGCGAAATTGACTTGGCCGAGTTCCTCGCGGGCCCCTTGAGCACCTCAGCGATCTGACTCTGTCATGCATCACGACGCCCTACCGCAACAGGCCCTGCCGCTATCCACGCAGGTCGTGCTCGACCGACTTGCAGAATTCCAGAAGGCCATTGAATCAAAGCTTGACGAGGTTGCACGGCACTTGAGTTCGCACAGCTCGCCCGCGATCACGTCAACGACGCAATCGCCTTTCCTCCGCTCTTTCGCAGAGAACTGGCAGTTGATCGTCTTCGTTGCCGTGCTAACGGCAGTTGAGACAGCCTCAATCGTCTACCTGGTTACCAAGTAGGCTGGAAGGATGCGGCCGGCGCGCCGACCGAAACGTGGCTCAAAGATTCGATGACACTGCCTGCTAGGCGCCGCCTCAGCGGCGAGGCGCGAGCAGGCGATTGAGCTGCCACTGCCGCTTCTGAAGAAAGGGCCATAGCCAAGGATGGTTCGTCGATGACACAACCAAACGCGTGCTGTTGTGCGCCGTGCGACGATTGATTTCACGCACGGTGTTGCTCGTAGCCCGCGCCTGACTTCCGTCCTTGAGGGGCTCGCGCGTCGCCCAAAGCGCCGTCGAAGGAGAAAGCGGCATCGTCATCTCGCTCTGGGGCCTGACGAGGCCCTCGTGTTCGTGGAAATAGACGGGGTTGTCGCAGGTAAGGAGCGCGTCTGGAGGAGTGCGCAGCAAAATCCAGTTGAACGACATCAACGTGTTGACAACGTCCGGCCCTGATTCGTCCGGGATCACACCGTGCCAGATCGCGGTCTGATCGGCCAAGCTCTGACCCTCGAAGACAGCACTGACCTTTTCGCGGATCTCTTGCGCTCGTGCGGCGAACGCTGGGTCAGTCTCTTCGCCATACTTGATCACTGCTTCGTACTCTGCCCTCACCTCCGCCACCGCGCCAGGCAAGTCATGAAAGAACCGTTCCTTGGCCGCCGGGACTCGTTTGCGCTGGACGAAGATGAACTTGGCGGCGAAATGTCGCTGCTCGTCGGTCAGGCGTTGGCCAGCGCTGAATCGCTTCAACGCGCCGAGTCCCGGACCATCGAATTCATTGGCCAGGCGCTTCTCAAGCTCGCGTGAGTAGTATCCGGTTTCATTCGCGATCGATTTGCCCTGGGTCAGGAAGCTTCGACCTGTCGCCCGATCGTGTGCCCAGAGGCGGTCGTTGCGCTCCCAAGCCTTGAGGTACTCGCGCGTGACGTAGTGGTCTCCCATCCGGTGATAGTACTGCGCGGCAATTGACGTTTGCTCGCGCAGATCGAGAGGCGCCAGGTCGTGCATCTAACTGCTTGGCTTCAACGGCGCGAGCACTATCATGGATCGCCCTTCTACAAACAAAATGTCCGAACTCACCTCCACCGAGCGCCGCCGACTCGAGAAGTTTCTCGTCATGGGTGGAGGCTACGTCTTGAACTTCACCGATCGCACATTTGGCGACTTCTTCTCTGATCACAGGGTAGAAATTGATGACGAACAGTACCTTTCCCGCGGCACCTCCAAGGCCAATCGCATGCGTACTTTCTGGGACTTGGCACCGAACCACGTGGTTGCAAAGGTGACTGCCGGCCTGATCGACTACGCCCTTGAGGAGAAATGCGCAGGCGACATGAGCGCTGACATGACCGACGCGCTGCACCAAATCGTGGCGCGACTGCGCACGATCAAGCCGGTGTCCGAACTCGATTCGCTTTCGGCCATCGCAGACGAACGCGACTTCGAGGTAGTCGCGGAGCATGTGCGGGAGGCGATCGAAAAGAACCAACCCGAGGCAGCGCTCGACCGCCTCCACACCTACGTCCACAAATTTCTGCGCGTGCTTTGCGAGCCACGCGGCATCGTCGTTGGCGCCGAAAAGCCGCTGCACAGCGTCATGGGCGAGTACATCAAGGCGCTGCGCAGCGCCGGGCACCTCCAGTCGGACATGACCGACCGCATCTTGCGTTCCAGCATTTCGATCCTGGAGACGTTCGACGGCGTGCGGAATAACCAGAGCCTCGCTCACGACAACCCGATCCTCAACTACGAGGAGAGCCTGCTCATTTTCAATTCGGTTGCGGCGTCTGTGCGGTTCATCCGCGCTCTCGAAAACAAGATCAACCGAGTGCCGGCTTGATGAGAAAGGCGGCTTCATCACACGCAGTACTGGAGGGACTTTCCGGGCCCAGCGAGCGAAATGGTTGTTGCGTTGAACAAGCCGGCGTCCGCTACAGATCCCAGGGCTGCCGTTCGAAGGCCGAAGATTTCCTCTGCGACCTGTCCGCGTCCAGCTGCTATGCAGGCGGCTTTCCAAGATCATCCTTCGAGGCTCCATGCGGCTCCGTGTCAGTGCCAGCCAGGGGATCGCCAAGCTCCGCGGCTTGCTCTTCGTTGACGGACTTCACGTAGCTTCGAATGCCCTCGATCTGAAACCCATTCGTTGATTCTTCGAGCACATTCTTCAACTGGTCGAGCCGGTTCGGTGCGATGACCATTGCTGCATCTGCCAAGTCGATGTTGAACGCGCGGAGCTTCGCGAGTGGGCCGTGGGTCTTGTCAGCATTCAGTTCGAACCGCGAGCGCTTTGCAAGGGAGTCAAGCTTCTGCGCCACGTCGGCGAGTCGGTGCTCGTCGACGCCCGACACGATCACGTCGTCCATGTAGACGGTGACCACCAAGTCTTGGTCAGAATGGAGCGTCCGAAGGTACTTGCCCAGCGCACTCTTGGCCAGGGCGAGCGATGCGATGACGGGTGACTGAACGAATCCGTACGGCAGCATCAATCGGCTGACCTCGGTCGGATGCCGTACCGTACTCGACGTCGCCATGTGAAGGGCATCTCGGTACGGGACGAACTCCTTCAGCAGCCTAGCGATGCGTGATCGACTGACTGAGCCGAAGAAGTCAGCGATGTCGAGCTTGACGAACCAAGTACTGGCCAAGTGCGCGCGCAGCGCTGCCACATGCCCGCCTTGGCGAAGATGAAAGTAGAAGGACGGAGGCTTCCAATGGGTCTCGATCAACGCCTTGATCTCAGCGCCCTGCTTTCGTGCCTCTTCTGAAGGTTCGAAGACCCAGCGTCCAGGTTTACGCTCGAAGCGGTGGACCCAGGTGAGTGACATGGCGGGGAAAATAGTTGAAGACCGTGTCCACGATTTCAATCAGGAGCTTGACCACTTGCGTGGCCAGCTTGATCAGATCGCGGACAAGGCCTTTATCGAGTTTCTTCATGAAAACTCTCCTTGACTCACCCTGGCTTGCCTAGCGCGATGCGCACGGGATCCAAACTAACGAAATCGATGAGGCAGTCAGCTAGGTAAGCTAATAGTCATCGTCGGAGGTCACTGAGTGACAGAGTCAAGGGGGCAAGCGGCGCGGAGAGCGTGCTTACCGCCAGGGAGTCACAATTATAGCTGTCGAGCGACAGAACGTGCATGATCTGCCGCAAGCACGGCTTGCGGCGTTCGAGCCAGACGAAGTTCCAGCGAAAAGCTCATCCAGCGCCACGGCATCCGCTAGCTCATAGAAGTCGGCTGACCCTGCTTGCTCGGTAGTCAACGACGCGGGCATCGCTGTCCAGACAGGTCGCGCAACATCGCGCGAAAACTTGCCTTCCCAGCGGCAAAAACGTGTTGCGCGACACCGCGCTGAGGCCGCAACAATCAAGGCTTTGTCGCGGTCGCAACGGCATTCGCAAGCAACCTGTGGATAACTTCGGCGTCCCCCTGCACCCCCTTGCAGGGAGATAGAAGGAATTTCCAAGAAAAAATCCGACGCAACACCCTTCCCTACTTGCCAAGAATGCGCTGTTGATTGCTGCGCTTGGCGGCACCCTGTTGGCGCCCGTGGCTGCCCGCGACACGACGCGGACGCTGACGCTCAATTCTGGCCTTTGCGCCCCTGAGGGGTACAAAAGTGCAACGTGCACAGGTGATGCGGCATACTTGCCTTCGGACGGGCTTTCTCCCTGCCGTCCGCTTCCTTGAAGCACTTTGAGCCCGGCGCCCCTGCCCCGGGCTCTTTCTTTTGCCCACGCATCGCCTTGTCTTGTGAGCGCTCCGCACCGGTAGGCGTCCGACGAACTCAGGCTGATGCTGGCGCAGCCTGGGTCAAGTACCGTTTACCGGCCCGCTGTCGTCGCTCGCCGGCGCCCTTCGCGCGAGCGAAAACGCCACCCAAAGCAATCCTTCGACCGCCCTATCGGAGTGCCTGGTACTGGTACCGATCGCGGCCGATCGCCCTGCCACCACCGCGGCATTTGGTCAACGCGGTGCTACCTCGCGGATGGCCTCGGCAATCTCGTCTTCACTCCGGCCGCCATTGATCGCGACATGACCGCCAAAGACGAAGTACGGAACGGAGCGCACGCCGGCGGCAGCGGAGGCGGCCGCCGACTGTTCGACTCGCGCGTGCCATGCCGGATCTCGCGCGATGGCGAGAGCTTCGTCGCGCTCGAACCCGTGAGCTACGGCGATATCGGCCAGCACATCGGCCTTGCCAATATTCTTTGCCTGGAGGAAGTAGGCCTCCGTGAACGCGACCGCGAGCTGGTGGTGCGTGCCGCGCGCACCCGCCGCCATGATGAGCGCATGAGCCGCCCGCGTCGGATAGGCATAGGGTTGACGGCCAAGATCGAGATCGAGCCCGGACGCACGGGCTTCGCCTTCGGCTCGCGCAAACGAGGCCTTTGGGTCGGTCACCCCATATCGCTTGAACAGCAGGTCAGGGATATACAGCCCCTCCGCCGGCGTGTCCGGCAGCAGCAGGACGGGATGGTGACGAATGTCTACCGCGAGGTCCGGAAGCCGCCGCCTGCGCACTACTTGAACTCGTACTTGTCGCTGGCCAACACGGCCCCTAGAGTCGACCGATTGTTCGATCAGGGAGTCATGCATGAGCGACTGGATTCGAGTCAAGCAGGGCGAGACGTTGGAAGCGATCGCGCGGCAATATCACGTGACGACGCAGCGCATCGAGGAACTGAACCGCAGCAAGAACTTCGACCTGGAAGCCTTGGACGGCAAGGCGGCCAGCGCCAACCTGAAGATCGGCATGCGCGACCCCGATGCACTGGTCGCTGGCGAGAAGCTGCGCATCGCTGCGCCTGCGCCGGCCGATCTGGCGGATCTGGCGCCCAAGGCGGCCGCAACGCGCGCGTCGCCGGCCGTGAAGCAGCTGTCCGATCCTGAGTTGACCGATCAGCTGAATGCGCAGGCTGCCCACGCGAAGGACGTGGCCGGCAGCGACAAGTCGATCAACGACCCGTTGCGCTTGCTGGCCCAGCAGGACCCGATTGCCTATGCGCAGCAGGTCGTCGGTGCAAGGTACGGGCACGACGCGGCGTCGACCGAGCAACTCGCGCAGTGTGCCCAGCACTTGCGCGTTGACGAGGCGACCCGGCAGGTCAAGGCGCTGATGGACCCGCCGGCCGGCCAGGCGGCCAAGCCGTTCGAAGCCATCCAGCTGCTCGACAAGGCGATGAACGGGCCCGGCGTCACCACGGCCGATGAGCGCAGCGAGCTGTGGAAGAAGGCGGGCGAGCCGTACTTCACCAAGGCGTTCTTCACCCAGCAGCTGCATGACGCGGCGAGCAAGAGCACCTACGACAAGCCCGACGGCGACGTGGGCGACTGGATGCTCGCGTTCTCTAAGAACGCTCCGGCCGAAGCCTCGCGCACGCTGCTGGACGTGTTCGTGAAGCACGACTTCGATGACAGCCTGGGACCCAAGTTCCAGTTCTTGCTCGATCCGCGCGACAAGGCGAACCCCGCGCTGTTCCGTGGCCTGAGCACTCTCGTGCAGCGCGGCAGCGAGATCCCCGGCGATTCGCGCGCCGACAAGGTGGCCGACTGGCTGCTGGCCACGCCCGCCGACACCTTGTCGCCCACGCGCCTGCAAAGCATCGCCCCGCAGGGCGTGCGCTCCTCCATTGCAGACGGACAGGGCAGCCGACTGGCGATGGCCCTGATCGACAAGGCGAAAGGCAAGCCCGCACTGGCCGAACTGCGCGAGCAACTGTTGACGCAGACGGCACAGGGCGGCGACGACCTGCGCACACGCGCCGCGGCCGCTCGCCAGGCCTGGCAGGACGCGATGCCCAAGGACCTGCGATGGGCGCTGAACTACTTTGTGGACGGCAGCGACACGAAGGCCGTGACGCATGCGGTGGAGCTCTATCGCGCATCGCACCCGGACAGCGCCAATGCGATGGACCAGGCCGCGCTCAAGACGAGCCGCGACGCGGCGGACGTCTATACCTTCGTCAAAGACAGCGCCGGCCTGGACGTGGGCAAGGACCCGGCAACGGCGGGCGAGCGCGAGCTCGGCAACGAGTTGACCCACATCGACGACGACAAGGAGCTGCTGCAGGGCCTGCAGACCAGCACCGACGCCGGCCAGGTGCTGCTCAAGCGCAGCGGCTACGGGGACCAGCCGCTGGAGGCCTTGCCGGTCAAGCCCCAAGACGGCCTGGACGAAGCCAGCCAGCAGGCCTTCGTGGTACGCAACGGCAAGAATCTGCTGCAGCAGGCGTTGCAGGAGACGACGAAGTACAAGGTACGCAACCTCCTCGCGGCCCGCGAGGATGGCCGCGCGCAGTCGATGGACTCCACCTTCGCGTACCTGAAGAAGGTGGCGCCGCTGTACGGCATCAAGTCGGAGGACGCTGGCGACCTGGTCAAACGCGCCGCCACGCTGGCCGAGCGCGGCCGCGCCGCCGCGCAAGGCACGCAGGCCGACCGGGCGCAGTACGTGGAAGATCTGGCCAAGTTCAACGAGAGCCTGGGTGGGCTCAAGAA
>Ga0209258_100544_pt1 | contig 34176 bp, 29 predicted proteins | sample Araplaol_mTSA_r2_FD_184281 | JGI IMG/M metagenome (GOLD analysis project Ga0209258, IMG submission 184281) | Arabidopsis root microbial communities from North Carolina, USA - plate scrape CL_Col_mTSA_r2 (SPAdes) (version 2) | ecosystem: Host-associated > Plants > Roots > Endosphere | place: USA...
AAGATGTCCAGCCGCATCACGTCGCGCAGGCCGCCGACGTTCTCCAGCTCCATCGAGAACTGCGGGCTGATGCAGGCCAGCAGCACATAGGCGGGCAACCGGCCCTCGAGGCCCTGGCCGAAGAAGCGCGGCGCGAACAGCGCCCACAGCGAGAACGTCACGAAGAACAGGGGCACCGTCCACGAGAAGCATGAGACGAACAGCGTGCCGATGACGACGATCCACGCGGTCTTCCAGTCCTGCGGCGCCATGACCTGCTTCAGGCCGGGCCCGGCGACCAGGCGCAGCACGCCCAGGACGATGAGCAGCGCCCCGAAGATCTTGACCGCGTAGACGATGTTCATGGGACGGCTACCCCGCGGCCTGGCCGAGCCCGGCCAGCTGGCGCCGCGCCTGGGGCGTCATCGCCGCGACGATGTCGCGGATGAAGCCGGCCTGCAGTGCGAACGCCTGGTCCGAGTTGCGGTCGCTGCTGGACACGCGGAACAGCAGGCCGTCCACGATCTCGCCCTTGAGGCCGTGGCGGATCTCCGAGACCTTGCGGTCCCAGCCGCTCAGGCTCTGCTGGTCGCCGACAATCGTCCAGTACGTCACCGGCTCGAAGTAGGTGTCCGCATGCTGCGTCTCGAGGCGGCGCACGTGGATGACGCCTTCGGGCGTCGCGACGTCGGCCACCCGGCTGCTGTTGACGCGATAGCCTTGCGCCGGGTAGCAGACCTCCGGATAGTGCAGTTGCACGTCGTCGTCGGCCTGGTCGGCGCCGTAGGCGATCGACAGCATGATGCGGTGGCCGTCGGCGTCGAGATACACGCGGTTGAGGATCTGGCTGTACAGCTTGTTGAGCAGCTCCTCGGTCTGCGGGTTGACGATCCCGCCGGCCGTGCGGTTGTCGACCTGCCAGCCCGCGAACGTGGACGGCACGATGTCGTCGAGCTTGAACGGGCCGCGCAGCAGCGCCATGCGCTTGGTCGGCACCATCGCCTGGCCGGTGGCGGCCGCGGCGGCCATCAGCAGCGCCGCGACGACGGCGCGCCGGGTGAGCACGGGTTCAGACATGCTGCGGCCTCCCCCCTTCGGTGCGTACGGCCAGCCAGCGCAGGCCGCTGTCGGTGGCCACGATGAACATCAGCGCGGTCATGAACAGCACGAGTCCGGCGAACCCGTGCAGGAACCCCTGGCCCGCCTCGTCGCCGAAATAGAACGTGATCAGCGCCAGCACGATCACCCGGATCACGTTGGCGGCGAACGAGATCGGCACGATCAGGATGGCCAGCGCGATGTTGCGCAGCAGCGAGCTGTGGCGCACCACGTTCAGGTACAGCAGGCCCATCGCCTCGAGCGAGAACAGCGTGTGCAGGCCGGCGCAGGCGTCGGCCACCAGCAGCTGGTACTGCCCGATCTGCAGGATCACGCCGGTGCGGGCGATCGGATAGCCGACCCCGTACAGCACCGACGACGCCACGCTGGAGACGGCCAGCTTCAGCGGCTGCGTGATCGCGTCGACGAAGGTCGCCGGCAACGGGATCATGAAGATCATGAAGAACAGCGCGAACGCGCCGGCGCGCAGCTGGCGCGGGCCGCGCAGCAGCAGCACCAGGCCCGGCAGCATGAAGATGGCCGACAGCGTCTGCGCGCTGAGGATGCGCTGCGAGCGGCCGAACGTGTACAGCAGCAGCGCGAGCGCCACCAGCACCCAGCCCAGCAGCGGGCGGGGGCGGCCGGCAGCCTCGTCGTCGATGCGGCCCCACGAACGCCAGATCAGCCAGATGCAGATCGCCAGGACGATCGGCCCCTGGCTCTGCTCGTCGTTCGCGAGCCAGATGTTGAACGTCAGGTCCCACAAGGTCGGGACGTACAGCGCCAGCAGGCCGAGGACGCAGATCCACCACGGCCAGGTTCGCGGCGCGGTGAGCCGGTCGACTAGCGTCATCGCAGGGTCACAGCTCGTTCATGATCACGCCGGCGAGGCGCACCTGGCCGGCCTGCAGCGAGCCCACGAGTTCCTGCAGCCGCGCGACCTTGTTGGCGTCCTTGCGCGAGATGACCAGCGCCGAGCCGCAGCGCGACGCGATCACCACGCCGTCGCTGCCGAAGCAGCCGGCGGGCGTGTCGACGATGACATGGTCGAACTTGATCGACACCTCGCGCAGCAGCATGCCGAAGCTCGGGCCCTCGACGAGCTCCAGCGGGTTGGGCGGCTGCACGCCGACGGGGATCACGTACAGGTTCGGGATGCCGGGCACCGACTTGACGACGCCCTTGCCGCCACGCCCCGACAGCACGCCCGACAGCCCGACGCCGCCCGGCACGCCGAACACCTGGTCCAGGCGCGCGCCGCGCATGTCGGCGTCGATGACCACGACCTTGCCACCCAGCTGCGCGAGCGCGACGGCCAGGTTGGCGCAGAAGAAGGTCTTGCCGTCGCCGGTGTCGTGGCTGACGACCGCCAAGGGGCGCCGCGTGCCCTTCTCGCCCTGCGTGCGCATCAGGATCTGGCTGCGGATGGCGCGGAACGCCTCGGCCTGGTGCCCGAACGGCTGGTTCAGCATCACCAGTTCCGGCGCGGCCTTGCGCGTCTCCTCGTCGGCGTAGGCGTACTTGAACTGCTGCGCGAGCGCCTGCAGCACGTCCTCGGTGTCGGCCAGGCCGAGCGCGATCGCGGCCTCGCCGAAGCGCATGTCGTTCTCGCGCTGGTAGCGGCCGATCCGGTCGAGGTCGTCCGCCGACAGGTTGCGGGCGTCCTGGATCAGCTCGCCGATCGACTTCGTCTTGGCCGCGCCCTCGAAGCTCTGGCTGTCGCCGAGGTAGAGGTCGGGTGCTTCCATCTTGGCGTTCATGCTTGCCCCTTTTCTGGCGCCGGAAGTCGTCGCCCTGAGACGACACGATCCTGGATCATGGCCATCTGTCCCTTGAGACGACGGTTCATCGTCGGGCTCGGCATGATGCCGATCACCGGCAGGCCGAGGAAGTCGAAGGCGTCCGACGTGGTGCGCATGCGCTTGTCGAACTGCTCCTGCAGCAGCGCGGTGCCGATGCCCAGCGCCAGTGCGGCGAGGAAGCCCAGCACCAGCACCGACGGCACCTTGGGCGAGGACGGCAGCACCGGCGTCGTGGCCTGGCTGATGACGGTGGCGCTGGCCTGGCGGTTCTGGCTCTCGAGGTTGGTCGCGCTCGCGCGGCTGTAGACCTGGTCGTACGTGCGCTGGGCGTTGTCGACGTCGCGCTGCAGCACGGCGACCTGGTCGCGCGTTTCCTTGAGCTGCAGCACCTTGGCGCGCTGCGCGTCGACGGCGGCCTGGATGTCGGCCTCGCGGGCGCGGCTGACGCGCGCGTCGATGCCGATGGCGCCCGTCACGTCGCTCGTCGCATGGGAGAGCTTGGCCCTCAGCTGGGCGACCGCCGCGCGCGCTTCCTGCACCTGCGGGTGCTTGTCGCCGTAGCGCGAGGACAGCTCCTGGAGCTTCAGCTCGGCCTGCGCGAGATCGTTCTTCAGGCCGCTGACGGTGCCGTTGGCCAGCACTTCCGACAGCTGGCCCGCGCTGCCGATCTGGCTCTGGCGGGTGGAGGCGTCGACGCGCGCGGTCTGGATCGCCACGAGTTCCTGCGTGAGGGCCGTCAGGCGGCTCATCTCGAGGTCGAAGCGGTCGTCCGAGCCGATGATGCCCTTCTCCCTCTGGAACGCCGACAGCTTGTTCTGCGCCGCCTCGAGCGCGGCGCGCGCTTCCTTCTGCTGGTCGGTGAAGAAGCCGCTGTACTGGCGCGCCGGATCCACGCGCAGCTCGATGGACGTCTCCAAGTAGGCCTGCACGTACGCGTTGGCCACGGTGGCGGCGAAGCGGGCGTCGGGCGACTTGTAGCCGATGTTGATGACGTTGCTGCCGGGGTTGCTCACCTTCGGGTCGAGGCCGGCCTCGACGAAGTCGACGAGGTACTCCTGCAGCGTCATGCCGCTCTTGGCCGAGGCCCAGGCCGAGCGCATGTCGGCCAGGTCGGCCAGCTTCAGGTTCTGCACCACGCGCTGGGCGACGCGGTCGCTGCGCATGATGTCGATCTGCGTGTTCAGGAGTGCCGGCGTGGCGCCGCCGTACAGCATCGTGCTGACGGGATCGGGCTTGGCGTCGATGAGCACGGAGGCGGTGGCGGTGTAGACGCGCGTCGCGAAGACGAGGTACAGCACCGCGGCCACCAGCACGGCGGCGAAGACGATCGCCGCGCTGACCCACCGTGCACGCAGGACGGCGAGGAAATGAGTGAGATTCATGGTTCGGCTCCCGCCCTCAGAAGAGGCTTTCCTTGATGTAGACGACGTCGCCGTTCTTCAACTGGTCGTCCATCGCGGGTTCGATCTGCTGCTGCTTGCCGTCCGCGCCGGTGCGCGTGATCTTGATGCCGCGCAGCGTGCCGCGCGCCGTGGCGCCGCCACCGGCCGCGACGGCCTGCATCACCGTCATGCCGCGCTCCAGGCGCAGCGCGCCCGGGTGCTGGATCTCGCCGTACAGGTAGATCTGCGGCGCACGGTCGACGAAGATGGAGTCGCCGGGCGCGATCACGAGGTCCTCGGTGCCGCTGCCGGAACGGAACAGGCTGGGCATGTCGACCTCCTTGCGGAACGGCTTGCCGTCGCGGGTGCCCGTCACGACGACGGTGTCCGAACCCACGCCGGCGACGATGCCGCCCGCCAAGGCCAGCACCTCGCTCAGGCGCATGCCGGTGAGGTCGAGCGGGTAGCGGCCCGGCCGGCCGACCTGGCCCAGCACGTTGACCTGGTTGGCGCGCACCTGCGTCACCACGATCTGCACCTGCGGATCCTTGACGAACTCGCGGCGCTTGAGTTCGGTGGCGATGTGCTGCTCGGCCTGCGTCACGCTCAGGCCGGCGAGCTTCACGCGCCCCAGCAGCGGGTAGCTGATGTCGCCGGTCTCGTTGACGCGGGTCTCCATGCTGAGGTCCGGGCTCTGGTACACGGAGATCTTGATCGTGTCGCCGGGGCCGATGCGCGACTGGTCGGGATCGGCGGCACGCGCGGCCGGCACGGCCGGCTTCTGCTGCTGCGCGGCCTGCGCGTGCGCCATCGGCGCGCCGATCATCACCGCCGCCGAGACGACGGCGACCACCGTGCGCGTGGCGCCGCGGGTGAATCGGGACAGGACAAGGTTCAGCATGGAGTGCTCCTTCATTTCTTGGTCGCGTCCTGCGATGCGGGCGCCGGCAGGCGCACTTGCACGGAGGAGGCCGGGGTAGCCGGCAAGCTGACGCGCACGCCCTGCGTCTGGGGCAGGCTCACCTGCACGCTGGAGGTGGTCGTCGTCGGCAGGGTCACCTGGACGCCCGACGCCTCGCTCGCGGCCGGCAGCGAGACGTGCGTGCCGCTCGCGGTGGTAAGGGGGGTGGGCGCGGACTCGATGTCCCGCGTGGTGGCCAGCGCCGCGCCGGAGGCGGCCAGCGCCTGGTACTGCGGCGCGTACTCGATCTTGGCGGCCGTCTTGAGCGCCGCGACATTGCCGTCGGTGACCTTCTTGCGGCTCTCGATCGCGAGGAACTGCATGATCTTGGGGCGGGCGGCGTCGAACGGTGCGGGCGCGTCGGTGCTCGAGGTCACGTAGGTCACGTGCACCTGGTCGCCGGCCGATGCCACCAGGCCGTGGCTCACGGGGATGCCGGCGATCTCCTTGAGCGAGCCCATCGGGATGCGCTCGGCCGGTTGCGTGCTCTGCTGGGCGCGGAACGGCGCGCCCTGGGCCTTGAACCACGCCTCGACCTCCTCGGGCGGCCGGCCTGCCTCGACCATCGTGCGCAGCGTGGCGATCTTGTCTTCGGGCACCTTGGCCAGGTATTCCTGCAGCGTGTAGATGCGGCGCTGCGCGAACAGGTAGGGGTTGGCGTCGTAGTAGGCGTGGACGGCGGCTTCCGACGGCGGGGAAACGGTCTGCGCGGTCAGGTCGACGTAGGCGCGCGCCAGCACCTCGCGGCGCGCGGCGTCGAGCGCCTGCTGTGCGCCCGGCTCGAGATCCATCTTGGTCTTCTCGGCCTTTTCGACGATCAGCTGCTCGTCGATCAGCTGGTCGAGCACCTTGCGTGCGGCCTCTTCCTGCTGCTCCGGACGCAGGCTCCGCTCGCGCTGCAACTTGTAGTTGATCTGGTGCACCGTGATCTCGGTGCCGTCCACGCGCGCCGCGCTCTGCGTGGTGTCCTTCTTGTGGCCGGTGCACGCCGCCAGCAGCAGCGCCGCGCAGACCGCGGTGGCCGTCATGGCGTTGGAACGCATCGTCGTCTCGTCGTTCGTCATGAGTCTCACATTCCCCTGCGGCCCGGTCCCGCCCATGTCGCCCTCAGGCGCGCCCGATGGGCTGGTAGTCGATGCCCGCCTCGCGCACGATGCGGGGCTCGTACAGGTTGCGGCCGTCGAAGATGACCGGCGTCTTCAGTGTCGTCGCGATGCGCGCGAAATCCGGGCTGCGGAATTCCTTCCATTCGGTGACGATGGCCAGCGCGTCGGCGCCCACGAGCGCCTCGTCGGGATTCTCGGCGTAGGCGATGCGCGGCTCGTCGCCGAAGACGCGGCGCGCCTCGTTCATCGCCACCGGATCGTAGGCCGTCACGCTGGCGCCGCGCGCGAGCAGTTCGCCGATCAGGACGCGGGCACTGGCCTCGCGCATGTCGTCGGTGTTGGGCTTGAACGCGAGGCCCCAGACGGCGAAGCGCTTGCCGGCCAGGTCGTCGCCGAAGCGCTTGACGATCTTGCCCACCAGCACCTGCTTCTGCGCGTCGTTGGCGTCCTCCACGGCCTGCAGCACCTTGAGGTCGCGGCCGCTCTCGCTGGCCGTGCGGATCAGCGCCTTGACGTCCTTCGGGAAGCACGAGCCGCCGTAGCCGCAGCCGGCGTACAGGAAGTGGTAGCCGATGCGCGGGTCCGAGCCGATGCCCTGGCGGACGAGCTCGATGTCGGCGCCCAGGTTCTCGGCCAGCAGCGCGAGTTCGTTCATGAACGAGATGCGCGTGGCCAGCATCGCGTTGGCGGCGTACTTGGTCAGTTCGGCGGAACGCACGTCCATCACCACGAGCTTGTCGCGATTGCGCTGGAACGGCGCGTAGACCGCGCGCAGCAGGTTGATCGCGCGATCGTCGTCGGCGCCCACCACGATGCGATCGGGCTTCATGAAGTCGTCGACCGCCGCGCCCTCCTTCAGGAACTCGGGGTTGGAGGCGACGGAGAAATCGAGCGTCAGGCCACGCGCGTCGAGCTCGGACTGGATCGCGGCCTTGACCTTGTCGGCGGTGCCCACGGGCACGGTGCTCTTGTCGATGACCAGCTTGTAGTCGGTCATCAGGCGGCCGATGTTGCGCGCGGCGGCCAGCACGTACTGCAGGTCCGCGGAGCCGTCCTCGTCGGGCGGCGTTCCCACCGCGATGAACTGCAGCGTGCCGTGGGCGACGGCCACGCCGATGTCGGTGGTGAACTGCAGGCGACCCGCGGCGGCGTTGCGCTGCACCACCTGGTCGAGGCCTGGCTCGTGGATGGGGATCTCACCCTTGTTGAGCATGTCGATCTTGCGCGGGTCCACGTCCAGGCAGACGACATGGTTGCCCATTTCCGCCAGGCATGCCCCGGACACCAACCCGACGTAACCGGCCCCGATCACCGTGATTTTCATGACGATTGACTGCTTAAGCTAATGGAAAGGTACGCGCCGAAACGGAGCGTTGGAGAGTCACTGTGAAGCGCCGCTGGCAGCGACGGGGGCGGACGCGGCAGTGGCAGAAACCGTGCCCGGAGCGAACTTGCCCAGGTAATCGATGCGCGCCTTCGAGCGCATGTCCTTGGTTTCCGCCAGCAGCGCCTCGCGCTTCTTCTGGGTCCACAGCATCTGCTCGATGGCCGGCTGGGCCTGCGCGAGCGTGAGCGGCTGGGGCTTGACGTCGACCAGTGTCAGCGCGGCCAGGCCCATCGGTTGCGCGATGGCGATCGTCTGTCCAGCGGTCATGGTCGAAATCTTCGGCAACAAAGGCCCCAGCGATTCGGCCGGCTGGGTGGATTCGGTCACATTGACCGCGTCCGCCTTGGCCCTGAGCAGGCCCGCCACCGCGGCCGCGCCGCTGGCGGCCTGCGCCTGCGCCGCGAGCGCGCCGGCCTTGTCGGCGGCCACGCGCGCGTCCACCTTCTGGATGACGTAGGCGTTGCGCCGCGAGAAGTTGGCCGGATGCGCCTCGTAGTACTGCCTGACCTCGTCGGCGCTCGGCTTGGGCACCTTCGCGACGAATTGCTCGATGAAATAGCGCGCGAGGGCATCCTTGCGCGCGGCCTCGAGCGCCTGCAGCACGCCGGGGTTGCGATCGAGCTTGTCCTTTTCGGCCTTCTGCACCGCCAGCCGCTGTTCGACCAGGCTTTCCAGCACGCTGGCGCTGGCCGGTGCCGACGCGCCGGGGCGCGCCGCGCTGATCTGCTTCATGGCGAAATCGAGCTGGTCCTGCGTGATCCTGTCGCCGTTGACGGTGGCCAGCGTGGCCGACGTGTCCTCGGACTTGCGGCCGCAGGCCGCCAGCAGCACCGCGACGCAGGTGAGCGTCAGCGCAAGGTTGAAAGCCGAACGAGTCTTCATTTCTGGGCAGGTGTGTTCTGCGACGCCGCCGCAGCGGGAACGCTGGCGGCCGGTGTCGCGGGTTTGATCGAAGGCGGAGCCGGCATGGCAAGTTCGTCTCCTGCCGACTTCATTGCCGCGAAACGGCCCTTGTAATCCACCTTGACGTCCTTGCGCAGCGTGCGTTGCAGGCCCATCACGAGTTCGCGTTTGCCCTGATTCGACAGGAACTGCTCGATGGCAGGACGCGCGTCGGCGAGCGGCTTGGGCGCGGCGGCGCTGGAGACGAGCGTGAGCGCGGTGACGCCGAACTGCGACGGCACCACCATCGACTGGCCGTCCTTGAGCGTATCCAGCTTTTCGAGGACGTTGGGCGGCAGCTGCTCGGAGGCGTCCTGCTCCGGCTTGGTTGTGAACGCCAGCTTCTGCGCCTTGAGCCAGGCGGATAGTTCGTCCGAACTCTTTACCGATTGCACCTTCGCATCGACTTCCGGGCGGCGATCGTCGGGCGCCTGGATGTCGGTGCGTTGCAGCGTGAACACCTTGCGCTGCGCGAACATCGCGGGGTGGCCGTCGTAGAACTTGCGGATCGCATCGTCGGTTGGCTTGGGGGCGCTCTCGGCGACCTGCTCGATGAAGCGACGCGCCAGGATGTCGCGGCGCGCGGCCTCGATCTGGGCGACGACGTGCGGATCCTGATCGAGCTTGGCGGCCACCGCCTTGTCCGCGACGATCTGTTCGTCCACCAGCTGATCGAGCACCTGCCTGGCCGCGGCATCGCCGGCGTCCGGGCGCATCCCGCGCTGCTTCTGCATGGCAATCTGCAGCTGGCTGGCGGTCAGCTCCTTGCCATCCACCGTGGCGACGACCTCGCTGCCCGCGGCGTCTGCGCTCGCGGCGTCCTTCTTCGGACCGCAGGCGACCAGGACGGTGGCGGCCAGCGTGGCCAGGGCAGCGGCGCCGAACGCGCGACTGGTCTTGTTCTCGGAACGCATCATCGGCGAAAGCCTCTCATGGCCGTTGTCGGCCCATCGCTTGGCGCGGCGCGCCAATCCGTCGTTGACGGGCGCGCACGACAGGCGTGCGCCACCCGGCCGCAGGGCGGCTAAACGGACGATTGTAAGGATTACCGTGCGTCAGCTTGACGACGGACGCGGGGGGGCCCCCGAACGGGGTCGCGACCCCCGGCCGGCGTGAGAAAGTTCCTCGAAACGGGGGCTCAGCGCCCGAACCGGTCCAGGAAGTCGCGATAGGCGAGCGCGATGCCCTCGCGCAGCGCGACCCGGTGCCTCCAGCCCTGGGCATGCAGGCGGCCCACATCGAGCAGCTTGCGCGGGGTTCCGTCCGGCTTGCTGGCGTCGAACACGATGCGGCCCTGGAAGCCCACGACGTCCATCACCGTCTGCGCCAGCTCGCGGATCGTCACGTCCTCGCCGGTGCCGATGTTGACCAGCGGGCCGTCGTAGCCCTGCTCCATCAGGTGCACGCATGCGTCGGCCAGGTCGTCCACGTACAGGAACTCGCGCATCGGCGTACCCGAGCCCCACACGACGTACTGCGCGTCGCCGCGCAGCTTGGCCTCGTGCGCCTTGCGGATCAGTGCCGGCAGCACGTGCGACGTCTGCAGGTCGTAGTTGTCGTTGGGCCCGTACAGGTTGGTGGGCATGGCGCTGACGTACTGGCGGCCGTACTGGTCGTTGTAGGCCTCGCACATCTTGACGCCCGCGATCTTGGCGATCGCATACGGCTCGTTGGTGGCCTCCAGCGGGCCGGTGAGCAGCGAGTCCTCGCGGATCGGCTGGGGCGCCAGCTTCGGGTAGATGCAGCTGGAGCCCAGGAACATCAGCCGCTGCACGCCGGCCCGGTGCGCGCCGTCGATCAGGTTGTCGGCGATCGCCAGGTTCTCGTGCAGGAACTGGGCGCGATACGTGTTGTTCGCGTGGATGCCGCCGACCTTGGCCGCGGCGATGAAGACGTAGGCCGGCTTCTCGCGCTGCAGGTAGGCGCGCGTGGCCGCCGCGTCCTGCAAGTCGAGCTGCGCGCGCAGCGGCGCCAGCACGCGCGCGTAGCCGCCGGCCTTCAGGCGGCGCACGAGGGCCGAGCCCACCATGCCGCGCGCGCCGGCCACGAGGATGGGCTCGTCGCGGCCCGGCACCGTCGCCTGCTCACTCATGGTGGCGGAAGGTCTGGAAGCCCGCCGCGCTCACCAGCGCGTCGCGGCGGGCGGTGTTGTAGTCGGCGTCAATCATCTCGGCCACCAGCTCGGGCAGCGTCGTGGTGGGCGTCCAGCCCAGCTTGGCCTTGGCCTTGCTCGGGTCGCCCAGCAGCGTCTCGACCTCGGTGGGCCGGTAGTAGCGCGGATCCACGCGCACGATGACCTGGCCCGGCTGGCACTTGGCCTTGTCGCCGCTGACCGCCTCGACGATGCCCACCTCGGCCTCGCCCTGGCCCTCGAAGCGCACCGTGATGCCCAGGCGCTCGGCCGACATGCGCACGAAGTCGCGCACGCTGTACTGCACACCGGTGGCGATGACGAAGTCCTCGGCCTGCTGCTGCTGCAGCATCAGCCACTGCATCTGCACGTAGTCGCGCGCATGGCCCCAGTCGCGCAGCGCGCTCATGTTGCCCAGGTACAGCGCATCCTGCAGGCCCAGCGCGATGCGCGCCATCGCGCGCGTGATCTTGCGCGTGACGAAGGTCTCGCCGCGCAGCGGGCTCTCGTGGTTGAACAACACGCCGTTGCAGGCGTACATGCCGTAGGCCTCGCGGTAGTTGACCGTGATCCAGTAGGCGTAGAGCTTGGCCACCGCGTACGGACTGCGCGGATAGAACGGCGTGGTCTCCTTCTGCGGGATCTCCTGCACCAGGCCGTACAACTCGGAGGTCGAGGCCTGGTAGAAGCGCGTCTTCTTTTCCAGCCCGAGGATGCGGATGGCCTCCAGCAGGCGCAGCGCGCCGATGCCGTCGGCGTTGGCCGTGTACTCGGGCTCCTCGAAGCTGACGGCCACGTGGCTTTGCGCGGCGAGGTTGTAGATCTCGTCGGGCTGCACCTTCTGCACGATGCGCGTCAGGTTGGTCGAATCGGTCAGGTCGCCGTAGTGCAAGATGAAGTCCCGGTCGTCGACGTGCGGATCCTGGTACAGGTGGTCGATGCGGTCGGTGTTGAAGGACGACGCCCGGCGCTTGATGCCGTGGACCACGTAGCCCTTCTTCAGCAGGAACTCGGCCAGATAGGCGCCGTCCTGGCCCGTGACGCCGGTGATGAGCGCTACTTTTTTGTCGGTCATGCCGGGCATTATGCGCCGCGACGCCGGCTTGCACGCGCTGGAAAAGGACGGCGGTCAGGCCCGGGAAAAGAGCCCTTTCAACTGCCGCGCGGAGGCGGCGATGTCGTGCCGGGCGACGGCGCGGCGGCGCGCCTCGTCGCCCATCCGGGCCAGGCGCGCGGCGTCGGCCGACAGGGCGTCGCGCAGCGCGGCGGCCAGCGCGTCGACGTCGCCCGCCGGCGCCAGCCAGCCGCAGCTGGCGTCCACCAGCTCCGGGATGCCGGCGATGTACGTCGAGATCACCGGCCGGCCCAGCGCGAAGGCCTCCATGATGACCACCGGCAGGCCTTCCGCGAAGCTGGGCAGCAGCAATCCGCGCGACTCCAGCAGCGCTCGCCGCACCTCGACGTTGGACTGCCACCCGCGCAGCTCGATGTGCCCGGCCACGCCGTGGCGGGCGATCTCGGCCTCCAGCGCAGGCCGCTCCTCGCCGTCGCCGATCAGCACCACCTTGAGGCCGGGGAACTCGTCCTTGACCGCGGCCACCGCGGCCGGGATCAGCAGCAGGCCCTTCTGGGAATTGAAGCGCGCGATGTTGACCAGCACCTGGTTGCCGGGGTTGGGCGCGGGCGCGAAGTCGGGCAGCGCGAGGCCGCAGTGGACGATCTCGATCTTGGGCCAATGCGCCCACCGGCTGGCCCGGATCAGCTGCACGCGGCCGAAGGCCGAGATCGCCGCGATGAAGCGCGCATGGCGCATCTTCAGGTCGAAGCTCAGCCGGTCGGTGTTCTCGAACTCGTCGGGCCCGTGGGCCGTGAAGCTGTAGCCCGGGCCGCCCAGCACATGGCTCAGCAGCGCGATGGAGGTCGCATTGGTGGCAAAGTGGGTGTGCACGTGCGCGGCGCCACTGCGCGCGGCCTGCTGCTTGAAGTACACGCCCTGCAGCAGGTAGGCGGCGTGGCGGCCGAAGCCTTCGCGCGCGTTGCGCCACAGCCGGAACGCGACGCCCGTCGCACGCGCCAGCCGCACCGGGTTCGCCACCAGCTCGCGCAGGAAGGCGGCGAACAGGTTGGGCACGTTGCCGGCCAGCAGGTAGCGCGTGCGCTGCTGTTCGGCGAGGTCCAGCGGGTCGACCAGCTTCTCGCCCCAGGGCCGCGCGGCGAAGCGCTCGACCTCCACGCCCTCGGCGACCAGCGCCTCGATCTCGCGACGGATGAACGTCGTGCTGGTCATCGGATAGGAATTGAGCAGGTACGCGATCTTCACGGGGACGCTTCCACGACGGGGGGCCGGCACTGGCGGGCCGCTTCGACGACGCGCAGCACCGCCAGCGAGGTGGCGTGTGGCATCAGGTCGCTCTCCAACGCGCCGGCATCGAGCAGCGCGACGAAGTGCGACAGCTGCGGCGCATAGCGGTCGGCGCCGAAGGAATGCTCGTGCGCGGCGCCGCCGCCCAGCGAGGCCTTGAGGCGACGCACCCAGCGCTGGCGCCGCAGCGCGGCGACGAGGGCAGACCGCGACCCGCCCGCGCCGGGGCGCGCGGCGCCGACCGGCGCCACCCGGCAGACCTGCAGGCTTTCCGCGCCCATCACCGGCGACGCCAGGCTCACGTGGCCGCCGGTGAACGACAGGCTCGTGCGATTGGGCAGCGCGCAGACCAGCGACGCGGCCAGCTGCGAGTGGCCGCCGTGCTCGTGCGTGAGCTGCAGCGTCGCGTGCACGTCCACGCCGGCGGCGTTGCAGCGCACCGCGGCGTCGACCGCGCGCACCGGGCCGAGGGCCTGCAGCGCCAGCGCGATCGGATAGACGCCGAAGTCGAGCAGCACGCCCGCGCCGGGCCCATCGAACAGCCGCGGATGCGCCGCCGGATCGTGCGCGATGCCGAACTCGGAGTGCAGCAGCACCGGCTCGCCGAGCGCGCGCTCGCGCGCCAGGCGCAGCAGTTCGCGGCAGGCCGGCAGCGCGGCCGTCCACTGCGCCTCCATGAACAGGCGCCCGCTGCGCTGCGCGGCGTCCAGCACGCGCTGGCCCTGCTCGACACCGATCGCGTACGGCTTCTCGCACAGCACGGCCTTGCCGGCCTCGAGCGCCGCGATCGCGTGGGCAGCGTGGTCGCGCGTGGCGGTGGCGATGTAGACGGCGTCGATGTCGGCGCGCGCGAGCAACGCGGCGAGGCCGGCATGCGCGTGCGCGATGCCGAAGCGGTCCGCGAACGCACGCGCGCGGGCCGCGTCCGCCGACGCGACGGCCGCGACCTGGACGCGCCGCTCGAGGCCGAGGCATTCCATCATCGTGGCCGACATCGCCCCCGTGCCGACGACGCCGAAGCGCCAGGTGCGCGCGCCGCTCACGGCTGCGGCTTCCACGGCGCGGCCGCGAGCGTCCAGGGCAGGGGCGGGACCGGCGCGCAGCGCGTGGTCATGTGCTGCACGCCGCGCTCGGCACGCGCGTTCTGGATCGCCAGCGTCACCTCGTTGAAGTGCAGCGCGAAGTCGGCGCCGAGCCGGCATGCACGCTTCTCGTGCAGCGAGGCCAGCATCTCGGCCGGCCCGAGCGCGAAGTTCATCGACGCCGCGCCGCGCCGGCCCACCTTCGGGTCGGTGGCCGTGCCCACGCGCACCCGGCGGGCGAACGGGCTGTCGATCTGCCGCCGCCGCACCACATGGCGCCGGCGCACGCGCACCGGCGCGCCGTTGGCCCAGCACTCGTCGATCTCGATCGTGCCGTGCTCGCCCACCACGCGCAGCGCGTGGTCGTGCGGCGCGACGATGCTGCAGGTGAGCCGCCCCACGACGCCGGACTCGAAGAACAGCGTGGCGCACGAGAAGTCCGGGGCGGCGGTGGCGCCATCGGGCAGCTTGCCGGGGATGAGGTCGGCCGATGCCGCCACGACGGTCGTGACGTTGCCGAACATCGCGATCAGCCAGGACAGGTAGTAGCCGGCGTGTTCGACGGTGCAGCCCACCTCGAACTCGTCGCGCCAGGGCCACGGCGCCCCCGATTCGCTGACCCACTTGCGGTAGGGTGCCGTCGGCACGTAGTCGTCGTCGAGCTCCGCATAGACCAGCAGCGGCCTGCCCGCGTCCTGGCGCCGCACGCTGGCCCACAGCGTCTGGGCGGCCTCGCCCAGCAGGCTGCACGGGGCCGAGGTGATCAGCAGGCCGCGCTCGCGGGCCAGTTCGACGAGCGCACGCGCATCGTCCATGTCGGTGGCCAGGGGCTTCTCGGAGTAGACATGGCGACCGGCGGCCAGACAGGCGCGGCTCACCTCGAAGTGCGAGCCGGGGTTGGTCAGATTGAGCACCAGCTCGAGGCCGGAGGCGGCCAGCAGGGCGTCCAGCGACGCCGCCGCGGGCACGCCCCAGTGGCTGCAGAACGCCTGCAGGCGGGCGGCGTCACGGTCCCAGGCGGCCGCCACCACGATGTGCGGAAAGGTCTTCAACGACCGCATGTACAGGTCGGCGACGAAGCCGGTGCCGACGATGCCGATGCGTGCGTTGGGATGGGAAGGTGATTCGTTCATCGACTCGGGAAAGAGAGCTGCCGTCCGGGCATGCCGGGGCGCGCCGCTCGATGGAGCGGCGGGTCCGGACCCGAGGCGCGACTTGGCAAATGGCGAGCCCGCACGCCGGCCCGGCCCGGCCCGGCCGGCGCCGTCGCCGTCGCCGTCGCCGTCGCCGTCGCCGTCATCGCGGGTGCGGCGCAGTATGCACCAGGGCCACGACGACGGCAGGCGTGCCATCCCGTGCAACCGGCGGCGCGGCGCGTGGCGTCATCCGCCCGGCAACCCGCGCCGGTACTGCACCGCCTCGGCCATGTGCGCCGCCTCGACATCGTCCGCGCCCGCCAGATCGGCCACCGTGCGCGCCACCTTGGCCACGCGATGCAGGCTGCGCGCCGACCAGCCCAGGCGCTCGGCCACCTGTTCGAGCAGCGCCCGCGCCGGCTCGGCCAGGCGCAGGCCCGTCTCGACCTGGCCCGCCGCGAGCAGCGCATTGGGCGTGCCCTGGCGCGCCCGCTGGCGCTCGCGCGCGGCACGCACGCGGGCGGCCACCGGCGCGGAGGCTTCCGGCCGCGGCGCGCCGCCCGACACGGTGCGGCCCGCCGCCGCCGGCAGCAGCTCGGACGGTCGCAGCGCGGGCACCTCGATCTGCATGTCGATGCGATCGAGCAGCGGCCCGGACAGGCGCGCCTGGTAGCGCCGCACCGCCTCGCCGTGACAGGTGCACTGCCGCCCGCTGGTCGCGAACGCGCCGAGCCAGCCGCACGGGCACGGGTTCATAGCGGCCACCAGCTGGAAGCGCGCAGGGTACTGCGCCTGGAACGCAGCGCGCGAGATGGTGATGTGGCCGGTCTCCAGCGGCTCGCGCAGCGCCTCGAGCGCGGCACGCGGGAACTCCGGCAGCTCGTCGAGGAACAGCACGCCCGCATGCGCCAGCGAGATCTCGCCGGGACGCGGCGGCGACCCGCCGCCCACCAGCGCCACCGCGCTGGCGCTGTGGTGGGGCGCGCGAACGGGACGCTGGCCGAATCGGCTCGTATCCAGCCCCTGGGTCGACACGCTCAGCAACGCCGCGCTGGCCAGGGCCTCGGTCGGCGTCATCGGCGGCAGCAGGCCGGCCAGCCGTTCGGCCAGCATCGACTTGCCCGCACCGGGCGGTCCGATCAGGAGCAGGCCGTGCGCGCCGGCGGCCGCCACCTCGAGGGCGCGGCGCGCGCCGGCCTGACCCTTGACGTCCGCCAGGTCCGGCAGCGGTGGCGGCGCGACGTCGCAGCCGCGCGTCGGGCCCGGCAGCTCGCGCGCGCCGGCCGCCTCGCCGTCGCCGGGCAGGAACGCCTGGACGACCTCGCCGAGGTGGCGCGCCGAACGCACGTCGACGCCCTCGACGCGCGCCGCCTCCGCCGCGCTCGCCGCCGGCAGCACCAGACGGCGCGCGCAGCCGCTCTCGCGCACGGCCAGGGCCAGCGCGAGCGCGCCCCGCACGGGCCGCAGCTCGCCGGCCAGCGACAGCTCGCCCGCGAACTCGCAGCGCGCGAGCCGCGCCGTATCGAGCAGGCCCTGCGCCGCCAGCACGCCGAGCGCGATCGGGAGGTCGAAGCGGCCCGACTCCTTGGGCAGGTCGGCCGGCGCCAGGTTCACGGTGATGCGCTGGTTGTGCGGAAAGGCGAACCCGCTCTGCCCCAGCGCCGCCCGCACGCGTTCGCGCGCTTCCTTGACCTCGGTGTCGGCCAGCCCGACCAGCGTGAAGCTGGGCAGGCCGTTGGCCAGATGGACCTCGACGACGACGTCGGGCGCGTGCAGGCCGACGAGGGCGCGGGTGTGGATGACGGCGAGTGGCATGCGACGGCGGTGACCGATTCAAAGTGGGGCCAGGGTGAGCGCGCTTGCGGCGCGGCGAGGCTGGCGCGCAACTTGCGTGGCCCCAATTCGCATCCGGCCGCCAACGGCGGTCCGGACAGCCCGGTGAGGCCTTCGATTCTCCGGGCACGCGGCGCCCGCCCCCGGCGCCCGCGCGGCGGTTTCGGCGCCTTTGGACGCGCCATTCGAGTGCGATCGACGTGCAGGTCCTGCGCGATCCCGCACCACATTGGTGCGGCCCCGTGACGGTGCGTCGCTCCCTGCGCCTGCGCGGTCCCGCGCCGGCCCGCGACGGGCACCGCCCGTCCGCGCACTCGCGCGCCACCGCCGCGGATGCAGTCCCGGCCGCGCACCGGACCCAGGCGCCCGTGTCCGCCGGCGCAACACGCACGCGCGCGCGAAGCAGCCTTCGGCGAGCTTGCGAACTCGACCGCGTGGCACGGAACCTGCGTCAGCGGTGTCCGACAAGAGATACCACCCACCACCCACCTATCCAGACCACCGGAGTTTCCTGATGAAGAAAAGCGCGCTTGCCACCGTCGCCGTCCTCGCCACCCTCGGCGGACCCGCGATCGCCTTCGCCGACGACGCGCCCGCGGCCAGCCCGCTCACGTTCAACGTGGGCGCGGTGTCGGACTACCGCTACCGCGGCATCTCGCAGACCAAGCTGAAGCCCGCCCTGCAAGGCGGCGCCGACTACGCCAACGGCCCGATCTACGTGGGCACGTGGCTGTCGACGATCAGCTGGGTCAAGGACTCGATGAAGATCTACAACAACGCCGGCGCCGGCAGCCCCGGCTTCGTGCCGGTCGAGGAGAAGGGCGCGCCGCTCGAGTGGGACCTGTACGGCGGCACCAAGGGCGACATCATCAAGGACACCCTGTCGTACGACGTGGGCGTGCTCGCCTATGTCTACGTCGGCGAGAAGTTCCACGAGATCGGCATGTCCAACCCGGACACCGGCGAGTTCTACGGCGCGCTGACCTACGGCGTGTTCACCGGCAAGGTCTCCGTCTCGGCCACGCCCCTGTTCGGCGTGCCCAAGAGCAAGGGCAGCCAGTACTACGACCTGAGCGCCAACTTCGACCTCGGCTCGGGCTTCACCCTGACGCCGCACGTCGGCTACCAGAACGTCACCGGCTCCTTCGCCAAGACCAACAACGTCTCGTACACCGACTACTCGGTGACGCTCGGCAAGGACTTCGGCAAGGGCCTGTCGGCCTCGCTGCAGGTCGTGGCGACCGACGCGGACAAGGTCTGGTACGCCACCTCCGGCGGCAAGTTCACCGGCCGCACCGGCGTCGTCGCCGGCGTGAAGTACTCGTTCTGACTTCCCGCGGCCCGGCGCGAACCGGGCCGCACCAGTTCACAAGAACCGGACGCGAGGGCGTCCGCCAGCCTGGAGATAAGACCATGAAGATGGTGACCGCCGTCGTGAAGCCCTTCAAGCTCGACGAAGTGCGTGAGGCCCTGAGCGCGATCGGCGTGCAGGGCATCACGGTGACCGAAGTGAAGGGCTTCGGCCGCCAGAAAGGACACACGGAGCTTTACCGCGGCGCCGAGTACGTCGTGGACTTCCTGCCCAAGGTGAAGATCGAGGCCGCCGTCGACGATTCGCTCGTCGACCAGGTCATCGAGGCCATCGAGCGCTCCGCGCGCACCGGAAAGATCGGCGACGGAAAGATCTTCGTCTCGCCGCTCGAGCAGGTGGTGCGCATCCGCACCGGCGAGACGGGCAAGGACGCCCTCTGAGGGCGCCGCCGCACGTCCCGCCCATTCCGCACGCTACAGACACCACACGCTGACAACTCCTGAAAGCCTTGCCACCATGAGAAAGCTTCTCGCTTCCCTCGCCCTGGGCCTCGCGGTCCTCGGGTTCTCCGCGACGCCGTCGCTCGCGGCCGACGCCGCGGCCTCGGCGCCCGCCGCGTCCGCCCCGGCCGCCGCGAGCGCGCCCGCCGCCGACGCCTCCGCCCCCGCAGCCGCCGCGGCGCCTGCGTCCGCCGCCGCATCCACGCCGACGATCGTCGAGACCGTCAACAAGGGCGACGTGTCCTGGATGCTCGTGTCCACCGCGCTGGTGATCATGATGTCGATCCCCGCGCTGGCGCTGTTCTACGGCGGCCTGGTGCGCAGCAAGAACATGCTGTCCGTGCTGATGCAGGTGTTCGTCACGTTCTCGCTGATCGTCGTGCTGTGGGCCATCTATGGCTACAGCCTCGCGTTCACGCAGGGCAACGGCTGGCTGTCGCCCTATTTCGGCGGCGGCTCGCGCCTGTTCCTGAGCGGCACCTTCGACGCGGTCAAGGGCACCTTCTCCAACGCGGCCACCTTCAGCAAGGGTGTCGTGCTGCCCGAGCTGGTGTTCGTCGTGTTCCAGGCCACCTTCGCGGCCATCACCTGCTGCCTGATCGTCGGCTCGTTCGCCGAGCGCATGAAGTTCTCCGCCGTGCTGGCCTTCATGGTGCTGTGGTTCACCTTCAGCTACCTGCCCATCGCGCACATGGTCTGGTTCTGGCAAGGTCCGGACGCCTACACCAGCAAGGACGTCGTCGACGCGCAGAACGCCACGGCCGGCCTGATCTGGCAGTGGGGCGCACTCGACTTCGCCGGCGGCACCGTGGTGCACATCAACGCCGCCGTCGCCGGCCTGGTCGGCGCGTTCATGGTGGGCAAGCGCATCGGCTACGGCAAGGAAGCGTTCACGCCGCACTCGACCACGCTGACCATGGTGGGCGCCTCGCTGCTGTGGGTGGGCTGGTTCGGCTTCAACGCGGGTTCCGCACTGGAAGCCGGCAACAGCGCCACGCTGGCCTTCATCAACACCTTCACCGCCACCGCCGCCGCCGTGCTGGCCTGGTCGCTGGGCGAAGCGCTGATGAAGGGCAAGGCCTCGATGCTGGGCGCCGCCTCGGGTGCCGTCGCCGGCCTCGTGGCGATCACCCCGGCCGCCGGCAACGTCGGCCTGATGGGCGCGATCATCCTCGGCTTCATCGCCGGCTTCGCGGGCCTGTGGGGCGTGCACGGCCTGAAGAAGCTGCTGGGCGCGGACGACACGCTGGACGTCTTCGGCGTGCACGGCGTGTGCGGCATCGTCGGCGCGCTGCTGACCGGCATCCTGAACAACCAGGCGCTCGGCGGCCCGGGCATGGTCACCGACTGGGTCACCGGCGCCACCGGCTCGAACGGCTACGGCGCGCAGTTCCTGATCCAGGCCAAGGCGGTCGGCGTGACGATCGTCTGGTCGGGCGTCGTCTCGTTCATCGCCTACAAGCTGGTCGACCTGACCATCGGCCTGCGCGTGTCGGAAGACGAGGAGCGCGAAGGCCTGGACATCACGTCCCACGGCGAGACGGCCTACGCCAAGTAAGCCGCCGCCACGAGCCCGCCGCGGCGGGTTCGCGAACGCAAAAAGGGCTGTCCGCGAGGGCAGCCCTTTTTCATTGGCGGTGCGCCGGGCGGCGACGTCGCGCGGGGCCGCCGTCGCGGCGGGGACGCGTCAGCGCACGCGGCGCAGGCGCCAGCCGAGCAGGGCGAGACCGGCGAGGGCCAGCGGCAGGGTGCCCGGCTCGGGCACCGGTGCGAGATCGGCGGCATAGGCGTCGATCGAGCCGAAGAAGATGCCGCCGAGATCGCCGCCCGTCAGGTTCTCGAACGTGATCGACATGCGATGGTCGTCGACCGTCGCGCTGGGCGTGCCGCCGATCATCGCGAACTGCTCCGCGCTGGCCGTGTCGGTGCTCACGCTGCCCATGCCGCTGGCGTCGGTCAGCTTCAGGAACACCGAGGCCCAGGTGTCGGTCTGCGGGTCGGCGAAGGTCGACAGCGCGGACGCGCGGGCGTCGGCCGTAATCACCAGGCGCGTGTCGGCCGACAGCGTGAACGGCGCGTAGATGGCGCCGTCGCCCAGCTGCACCGTGCTGGCGCCGTAGAGGCCGCGGGCGTCGAGCGAGGCCGACGCGAGGGCGCTGGCGCCCTGTCCCCGCGGGTCGCCCGCGAACGACGCCAGCGCCGAGGCGGCGCCGCGGGTGCTGGCGGACGAACCGGCGCCCAGCGGGGCGCCGCCCTGGTGGGTGTCGGTGAGGACATGCCCCGGCACGCCGCTCTCGGCCGCGATGAACGAGCCGCCCTGGAGGTTCTGGAACGTGAGCGACGGCGTGATGCCGTCGTTCGGATCGAGGTCGATCAGCTCGACGTGGAAGTTCGTCATCGACGCCGTGGCCGTGCTTGCCGCCGCGGGCAGCGTGGCCAGCGACACGATGGCCGCGGCGATGGCCGCGAGCGCTTGTCCTTGCATCTTGGTTTCCCTGTTGTCTCCGCGCGCGCCGCCCTCTGCAGCGCCTGCGCCATGCACCAGTCTAGGACCCTGCCCGGCGGGCTGCTCGGGCACGTCGCAACCGCGTGTATTTGTCGTCAGCAAATGGGGTGCACACCCCCGATCGGCATCCCGATTGCTACCCGGTCGCTCGAACTGTCGGGCACCGCACTGTCGAGCGCAAGTCCCGCCGCATCCCCTCCTCGCGGTACCCTACGCGGCATCGCGCCCTCGTGCGTGCAGCGCACCAACGAAAGAACATCGTGCAGGCCCAGAACCTCGCCTCCGGCTCGCCCGCCGAGCATTCCGTCCTGCTCGACAACTGGCGCGGCTGGGCCATCATCTTCGTCATCGCCGGCCACTTCTGGCACGTGCCCGCGATCGATGCCGGGCGGGTGGGCGTCGAGCTGTTCTTCGTGCTGTCGGGCCGCCTGATGGCCGACCTCCTGTTCGTCAAGCGCACGCCGCTGCCGACCTTCTTCCAGCGCCGCTTCACGCGGGTGCTGCCGCTGTCGCTGCTGTTCGTGTTCACCGCCTGGATCGCATTCCCGCCCGGGCCGCTGCACCTGCCCGACAAGGCCGCGCTCGCGTCGCTGGGCATGGTGGTGAACTACACGCAGCTGATCGGCATCAGCGCGCCGGTGACCGACCACTACTGGTCGCTGTGCGTCGAGGAGCACAGCTACCTCGCGCTGGCCATCCTCGCGCTGGTGCTGCGGCGCCGTGGCCGCGACCGCGGAGCGACGGCCGGATGGATCTGCCTGGGCCTGGCCGCCGTGATGATGCTCAACGGCGTGCGGCTGTGGCTGCAGACGCACAACTACTACATGACCTACTGGCGCTCGGACGTGCGCGCCGCGTCCATCTTCGCGAGCGTCGGCCTGCGCGTGCTGTTCGTCGAAGGCCGGCTCGACTTCCTGCGCCGGCCGTGGGTGGCGCCGACGGCCTTCCTCGTCGCGATGGCGCTCAGCACGCACCACGTGCCCGAGCCGCTGAAGTACAGCCTGGCCACGCTGGGCATCGCGCTGGCGGTCAATTCGCTGGAACACGCGCCGGCGCTGGGCCGCCGGTTCCTGGGCTCGCGCGTGATCGGCTGGATCGGCGTCATCTCGTACTCGCTCTACATCTGGCAGCAGCCGTTCTTCTACTCGATCGACCGCTACGGCGCGACGCCGATGGCGCTCGCCGCCGTGGTCGTGGCCGTGGTGAGCTTCTACATGATCGAGAACCCGGTGCGCCGGCGCCTGAACGCGCTGCGGGCGCAGCGGCGGGCGCGGCTGGCGGCGGCCGCCGGCTGACGCGCGCGGGCGGCCCGCGCGAGGCGGATTCCGTGCAAAAAGCACGACCCGCCGGCCTTGTGCCGCCCGGCCGTGCCCCCATCTGGGAGGGCCGAACCGTCCGCCTAGAATCAGGCTCCAGCCTCCCAGGATCCCGTCATGGTCCCCCATCTCGTCACCGCGTTGACCGGCCCGATCAACGAACTCGAGCAGCGCGTGCTCGAATCGATGCCCGCGATCGAACGCTGGTTCCGGCTCGAGTGGATGGAGCACACGCCGCCGTTCTACACCTCGGTGGACATCCGCAACGCCGGCTACAAGCTGGCGCCGGTCGACACCAACCTGTTCCCGGGCGGCTTCAACAACCTGACCGAGCCCATGCTGCCGCTGGCGATCCAGGCGGCGATGGCGGCGATCGAGAAGATCTGCCCCGAGGCCAAGAACCTGCTGCTGATCCCCGAGAACCACACGCGCAACTCGTTCTACCTGACCAACGTCAAGCAGCTGGTGCGCATCTTCTCCAGCGCCGGCCTGAACGTGCGCCTGGGCTCGCTCGACCCGGCCATCACCGAGCCCACGGAGTTCCAGCTTCCCGACGGTAGCTCGCTCACCTACGAACCGCTGCTGCGCACGCCGCGCCGCCTGGGGCTGAAGGACTTCGATCCGTGCACGGTGCTGCTGAACAACGACCTGTCGGCCGGCCTGCCCAAGATTCTCGAGAACCTCAACGAGCAGTACCTGCTGCCGCCGCTGCACGCGGGCTGGGCGGTGCGCCGCAAGACCAACCACTTCCACAGCTACGAGGAAGTGGCCAAGAAGTTCGCCAAGCTGCTGGGCATGGACCCGTGGCTGATCAACCCGATGTACTCGCACTGCGGCCAGGTGGACTGGGCCGAGGGCACGGGCCTGGACTGCGTGCAGACCAACGTCGACGCGCTGCTCACCAAGATCCGCCGCAAGCACAAGGAATACGGCATCGCCGAGAAGCCGTTCGTGGTCGTCAAGGCCAACAACGGCACCTACGGCATGGGCGTGATGACGGTGCGCGACGCCAAGGAGCTCGACGAGGTCAACCGCCGCACGCGCAACAAGATGGACGTCGTCAAGGACGGCCAGCACGTCACCGAGGTCATCATCCAGGAAGGCGTGCCGACCTACGAGCGCGTCAACGAGGCCGTGGCCGAGCCGGTGGTCTACATGATCGACCGCTACGTGGTCGGCGGCTTCTACCGCATGCACGCCGAGCGCGGCAACGACGAGAACCTGAACGCTCCCGGCGCCAGCTTCGTGCCGCTCGCGTTCGCCGAGAGCTCGCACCTGCCCAGGCCGGGCGAGAAGCCGGGCGTCAGCGCGCCCAACCGCTTCTACATGTACGGCGTCATCGGCCGGCTCGCCATGCTGGCCGCGTCGTACGAACTCGAGGCGACGGACCCCGAGGCCGAGGTCTACGAGTAAGCCTGAGCCCGCGTGCTCGCGGGCTCTAAGGCCGCGGGTCGAGCAGCCGCTCCATCTGGTCGACGAAGGCGTTGCTGCGCGCCCAGCGGTGCATCGCGTCCCACGCGTTGCGCGCCACGCGCAGGCGCGCGGGCTCGTCGGCCAGCCATCGCGCCACCACGTCATCCAGGTCGGCGAAGTCCCAGCGGATGGGGACGTAGGTCTCGCCCGGCACGAAGACATCGGGTTCCGTCACCATGTGGGACATGTCCGGCTTGATCAGCAGCGCGCCGGAGTACACGGCCTCGTAGTCGCGCCAGCACACCTCGCCGTAGCCGAACGGGCTGAAGCACATCCGGCAACGGGCCAGCTCGCGCATGTAGGCGCGCTTGCCGACGAAGGTCTGCGGCGTCACCGACACGCCGCGCAGCGCCCCAACGCGCTCGAAGGCGAGCGTGCGCATCTTCTCGTACCAGCCCTTGCTGCCCATGCCGCCCAGGCGCGCATGCAGGTCGTAGCGGCGCGTGCCGCCCACCGGAGCCTGCGACACCGCGAAGAAGCGCGGCAGCATGTATGGCGCCGTCACGAAACTCGGGCCGACCACCAACTTGCTGCGGAATCCCGGTGGCAGCACGAAGTGCGTCTCGGGCAGCGACTCGCCGAAATGGTCGCCGTACCACTGCGTCAGGTTGGTGTCGCCGCGCGTGGGGCGATCGTAGGCGTCGAGGTCGCGCAGCACGTGCTTCTTCACGTACAGGTCGACGGCGTCGCCGACCGCGGCGGCGAAGCGCAGGTCGGTGGGGGCGCACGGGTCGAGCAGCGCGATGCGGGCCTTGGGGTGCTGCTCGCGCAGCAGGGCGACGATGGCGCGCTGCTGCTCGGGCGTCTGGTCGATCCAGGCCTGGAAGCACACGACGTCGGCGCCGCGCGGCGCCAGCTCGGGCTGGGCGAGCAGGGTCGCCAGGCCGATCTCGCGCACCTCGTAGCCCCAGCGATCGTGCAGCACGTCGCGGTAGAAGTGGAAGGGAAAGATCTGGCTCTGGCAGATGGCATCGGGGCGCGACACCAGCAGCAGCCGGCGCGCCGCGCCGGGCGAGAAGTGCAGCGGGGCGGACGGCCGGTGGCGGCCGGCGGCACCGCGCACCCAGGCCCAGGCACCCAATCGAAGTTGTGCGAGGGCCAGTGATTCGGACAGGTTCATCGTCGGAGCGGGAGCGGGAGCGAAAAGGGGATCGCGCCCGCAACGCTAACAGGTCGGCGCGGGCGTCGGCCGACGCGCGCGCCGGCCGAGGGCAGCGATGGCAGGCGTCGTGCCTGCCCCGGACTGACCTTGCGGGCCATTGCGCTGGCCGCACGTCCGGCGGGACGCGGCGCCGCGGGCTTTCACCATGGCGCCGGGAGCGAGTCCCCACTAGTCTGGATCGAGATCTCGCCGACGCAACGCCATGACGCCACCGCCCTCGTCCTCCCTCGCCCTGCAGCGCCTCTATCACTGGGAACGCACGACGCCCGACCGCACCGTGTTCACCCAGCCCATGGGCGGCGGGCTGCTCAAGGAGTTCACCTGGAAGGACATGGTCGACGAATCGCGCCGCATGGCCGCCTTCCTGAAGCAGCAGGGCTTCGAGCCGGGCGCGCGCATCGCGATCCTGTCGAAGAACTGCGCCTGGTGGCTCATGAGCGACTTCGCGATCTGGATGGCCGGCTACGTGTCGGTGCCGCTGTACCCGACGCTGGCCGCCGGCACGATCACCCAGATCCTGCAGCACAGCGAGGCCAGGCTGCTGTTCCTGGGCAAGCTGGACGACTGGGAGGCAATGCGCCCGGGCGTGCCCGCCGGCCTGCCGTGCATCAGCTACCCGCTGTCGCCCGAGGACGTGCAGGCGCGGGTGGACATGCGCTGGGACGAGATCGTCGGCCGCACCGCGCCGCTACCCGGCCATCCGGTGCGCGAAGGCGGCGACCTGGCCACCATCATGTACACCTCCGGCACCACCGGCATGCCCAAGGGCGTGATGCACAGCTTCGACAACTTCGCCTGGGCGATCGATGCCGGCCTGAAGCGCATCTCGCTGACCTCGGACGCCCGCATGCTCAGCTACCTGCCGCTGGCCCACGTGGCCGAGCGCGCGCTGGTCGAGCACGGCCTGCTGGCCACGGGACTGCACCTGTTCTTCGCCGAGAGCCTGCAGACCTTCGCACGCGACCTGCAGCGCGCGCGACCCACCACGTTCTTCTCGGTGCCGCGGTTGTGGGTCAAGTTCCAGCAGGGCATCCACGCGAAGATGCCGCCGCAGCGCCTCGAGCGCCTGCTCAAGATCCCGTTCGCCGGGCGCTTCCTGCGCCGCAAGATCCTCAAGGCGCTGGGACTGGACGCGTGCCGCTACGCCGCCGGCGGCGCCGCGCCGATGCCGCCCGACCTGCTGCGCTGGTATTCCACGCTGGGGCTGGACATCATCGAGGTCTACGGCATGACCGAGAACTGCGGCGTCTCGCACGCCACGCTGGCCGACTCGCGCCGGCCCGGCACGGTGGGCCTGCCGTACGACGGCGTGCAGTCGCGGCTCGACCCGGCCACCGGCGAGATCCAGGTCAAGACCGGCTGCCTGATGCTGGGCTACTACAAGGAGCCCGAACTCAGCGCCGCCGCGTTCACGGCCGACGGCTGGCTGCACACCGGCGACAAGGGCGCGCTGGAACCGGACGGCTGGATGCGCATCACGGGCCGGGTGAAGGACCTGTTCAAGACCAGCAAGGGCAAGTACGTGGCGCCGGCGCCGATCGAGGACAAGCTCGTCACCAATCCTGCCATCGAGGCCTGCTGCGTGGTCGGCGCCAACTACCCGCAGCCGTTCGCGATGCTGATGCTCAACGAGGACGCGGCCGCCAGGGCGCGCGATCCGGCCGGGCGCGCCGCGTTGGAGGACGCGATGGCCAACCACTTGCTGACGATCAACCACGGCCTCGACCCGCACGAGCAGCTGGAGGCGCTGATTCTCATGACCGAGCCGTGGACGGTGGAGAACGGCCTGATCACGCCGACGTTCAAGGTCAAGCGCAACGTGCTGGAGACGCGCTACGTGGCCAACTTCGACAAGTGGACCTCGGGCGGCAGCAAGATCGTCTGGGCCAGCTGACGCCGGGCGCGCCGCCCCGCGCAGTCGGGCGCGATCCAGGCGTCGTCCTGCGTGCAGTCGCAGGATCCGCCTTGCCTGGATGCGGCGTCGTTCGCCAGCGTGGACCCTGCGAGTGCGCGCAGGATGACACGGGATTGGCCCCGGCGGCGGCGCAATCCCCGGTACGGCGAAGACGCGCCGCTAACATCCGGGAGGGATCGTCACCCGACGCCCGTTCCGATCCCGCCACGCCGCCGTGCCACTGCAGTCTTCTCAATCCACCGCCGTCCCGGCGACCACCGGTGTCGACGCCAGCCGCCTGAGTCCGCGCGCGTTCGGATCGGCCCTCGCCGCCGTCTGCATGCTGGGACTGCTGCTGCGCCTGCCGACGCTGGCCAGCCGGTCGCTCTGGCTGGACGAGACCTACAGCGCGTGGTTCTCGGCGCTGACGCTGCATCAGCTGTGGACGGACGTGCCGCGCTACGAGACGCATCCGCCGATGTACTACTCGATGCTGGCGGGCTGGCGCCAGCTGTTCGGCGCCACGGAGGCCGCCCTGCGGTCGCTCTCGGTGCTCGCGAGCGTGCTCACGATCGCGGCCGTGGCTTGTGCCGGCCGCGTGCTGCGCTCGCTGCCGGGCGGCGACGTCACCGCCCTGGTGGCCGCGCTGTTCCTGGCGGTCAACACCGGCAGCATCGCGTACGCCCAGCAGGCGCGCCCGTACGCGCTCGAGACGCTCTTCGCCACGCTTGCGATCCTCGCCGCGTGGTCGCTGCTGGAACGGTTGCTGGCGGGCCGCAGCGCTGCGCGCGACGTGCTGGGCCCGGCCGCCGCACTCGCCGTGTCGACCGGCGCCACGCTCTGGATGCACGACACCGGCGCCATCGTGGCGCTGGGCATCTGGGCCGGCCTGGCGCTGACGCTGCTCGTGCATACCCGGGGCCAGCATGGCCGCCAGGCCCTGGTGCTGGCCGCGGCGGGCCTGGGCGCCGTGGCCGTCTTCTCGCCCTTTCTTGTCCGCCTGGCCATGCAGGTGTCGCAGGTGTCGGCCACGACGTTCTGGGTGCGCGCCGAGCCCAAGGACCTGGTGGCCGCGTGGTACCTCGTCACCGGCGGCAGCGGCTCGACGCTCGCCGGCTTCGGCGTGCTGATGCTGGCCGGGCTCGCGCTCGCCTGGAAACGCCGCCGGCCGCAGGCGCTGTTCCTGGTGGTCGTGCTGCTGCTGCCGCTGGCGTTGGTGCTGCTGATCAGCTTCCTCGTCAAACCGATCTTCATCGACCGCCTGTTCGAATGGATGACCCCGCCCGCGATGATGGCCGCGGCCATCGGTGCGGTGGCCGCGCTGCCTGCGCGCGCCTGGCGCGTCGCCGCCGTGGTGCTGGTGACCGGCCTGAGCCTGAAGAGCACCTACTGGTTCTACGGCATGCAGCGGGAGGACTGGCGCGGCATCGTGCAGGCGATCGAGCGCCAGGCCCGCCCCGGCGACCTCGTCGTGGTCGTGCCCAACGAGCTGAGCGTGCCGCTGGCCTACTACGCCCGCGATCCGGCGTTCCCGGAGGTGCTGGTCCTGCCCGGCCCGTTCCCGGCGCTGGGCCTTCGGCGCCAGTACGTCGCCAACCTCGGCGCGCCGCGCATCGCCCCCGAGGACATCGCCACGCTGCGCGCCAGCCTCGCCGTGCACGGCCGTGTCTGGTACATCGACCGCCTGGCCGACCTCTACGACGTCGACGACAGCGTGCGGCGCGAGATCGCCGCCCGCCACACGCTGCGCAGCCGGACCAGGAACCTCGGCATCGTCTGGTCGCTGTACGACTGACGCGAACGAAAAAGGCCGCCCGCAGGCGGCCTTCTCGCAGCGCGCTGGCGTCGCTCAGAACGACGATTCCTCGTACAGCGGCAGCGTCAGGAACTCGGCGAAGGCCGAATCGGTGCTCATCTTCTCGAAGATCTTCGCGGCACGATCGAACTCGCCGACGGCCCCCGTCGCCTTGATGCGCGCCAGCTCCTCGCCCACCAGCGGACGCACCATGTCGGCGGTCACCTTGCGGCCGTCGTCCAGCACGCCCTTGGGACTGCGGATCCACTGCCAGACCTGCGAACGGCTGATCTCGGCGGTGGCCGCGTCCTCCATCAGGTTGTGGATCGGCACGCAGCCGTTGCCGGACAGCCAGGCGCCCAGGTAATGGATGCCGACGTTGATGTTGTTGCGCAGGCCGGCCTCGGTGATGGGCGTCTCGGGCTGGAAGTCCAGCAGCTGGGCCGCGGTCACGTGGACGTCGTCGCGCTGCTTGTCCCACTGGTTGGGCCGGTCGCCCAGCACCGCGAGGAACTCCTTCATCGCCGGCTCGACGAGACCCGGGTGCGCCACCCAGCCGCCGTCGTAGCCGTCGGTGGCGTCGCGCTTCTTGTCGCCCACGATGCCCGCCATCGCGATGGCGTTCTTCTCGGGGTCGTTCTTGATCGGGATCAGCGCGCTCATGCCGCCGATGGCCGGCGCGCCCCGCTTGTGGCAGGTCTTGAGCAGCAGCAGCGCGTAGGCGCGCATGAACGGCGAGGTCATCGTGACCTTCGAGCGCTCGGCCAGGCAGAACTCGGTGTCGACCTTGAACTTCTTGATGCAGCTGAAGATGTAGTCCCAGCGGCCGGCGTTCAGGCCGGCGGAGTGTTCGCGCAGTTCGTACAGGATCTCGTCCATCTCGAATGCGGCCAGGATGGTCTCGATCAGCACGGTGGCCTTGATCGTGCCCTGCGGCAGGCCCAGCTTGTCCTGCGCACGCACGAAGATGTCGTTCCACAGGCGGGCCTCGAGGTGGCTCTCCATCTTGGGCAGGTAGAAGAACGGGCCGGCGCCGCGGGCAATCTGCTCCCTGGCGTTGTGGAACAGGAACAGGCCGAAGTCGAAGATGCCGCCCGAGACACGCTGGCCGTCGACCAGCACGTGCTTCTCGTCGAGATGCCAGCCGCGCGGGCGCACCTGCAGCGTGGCGATTCGGTCGTTGAGCTTGTACGTCTTGCCGTTCTGCTCCAGCGTGAGCGTGCGGCGGATCGCCTGGCCGAGGTTGATCTGGCCCTGGATCTGGTTCTCCCACTTCGGGGCATTGCTGTCCTCGAAGTCGGTCATGTAGCTGTCGGCGCCCGAATTGAACGCGTTGATGACCATCTTGGCCTCGACCGGGCCGGTGATCTCCACGCGGCGGCAGGCGAGCGCGCCCGGCAGCGGCGCGATCTTCCAGTCGCCCTCGCGGATGTGGCGCGTGCTGGGCAGGAAGTCGGGGCGCTCGCCCGCGTCCAGGCGCGCGGTGCGCTCGACGCGCGCGGCCAGCAGCTCCTGGCGGCGGCCCTCGAACGTGCGGTGCAGGTCGGCGACGAAGGCCAGCGCCTCCGGCGTGAGGATGGTGTCGAAGCCGGGCTGGATCGCGCCGGAGATGGTCATGCCCTGGGGCAGCTTGAGGCTCATGGAAGGCTCCTGGAGGTTGAATCGAAGAAGGATTGAAGTCGGGGCGAGCGCGCGAGCCGTCGTCGGGCTCGGGCCGTGCGGCGAGTGGATGGCCCGCCGTCGGCCGCGCTCAGAAGAATTCGAGGACGTCGCGCAACGAGCGCCCGACGCGCGTGGGTTCGGTGCCGAGCCGCTCCAGCGGCGCGCCGGCGCGGTTGACCCACAAGGTGGTGAAGCCGTACCAGGTCGCGCCGATCGCGTCCCAGCAGTTGGACGACACGAACAGGATCTCGGCGGCCGGCAGGCCCAGCGCCACCGGGCCGATCGCGTAGGCGGCGGGGTCGGTCTTGTAGCGGCGCGTCGCGTGCACGCTCAGGATCGGGTCGATCAGCTCGGTGAGGCCGGCACTGCGGATCGCGACGGCCAGCATCTCGGGGTCGCCGTTGGACAGCACGCCCGCGCGGATGCCGCGATCGGCCAGCGCCTGCAACACGGCGCGGTTCTCCGGGAACGCGGACAGGTGCCGGTATTCGTTCATCAGACTGTCGGCGCCGGCGTCGTCCAGCGGCAGGCGCAGCGCGGCGGCCGACACCTGCAGCGCGTCGCGCGTCAACTGCCAGAACGGGCGGTAGCGGCCGCTCATGGACACGAGGCGCGAGTATTCGATCTGCCGCTCGCGCCACGCGCGCGCCAGGCGCTCGCCCGCGCCCGGGAACATCTGCTCGGCGCGCAGCGCCACGCTGTAGACATCCAGCAACGTCCCGTAGACGTCGAACAGCACTGCCTTCGGTGCGCTCGCGGACTCGGCTGAAACGGGATTGGAGGCCATTCCCGAAATCTATTGCATCCTCGAACAGCGATTCCCACCATAATTTGCGATTGATTGATGACTTTTTTGCAAAACTGGCGTGGACAAGCTCAAGCAGATGGAGACCTTCGTGGCGGTCGCCCAGCGCGGCAGCCTGACGGCCGCGGCCCAGGCCGAAGGCGTGGCCCCGGCCGTCATCAGTCGCCGGCTCGACGGCCTGGAGGCGCGGCTGGGCGTCAAGCTGCTGGCGCGCACGACGCGGCGCGTCTCGCTGACGCACGAGGGCAGCGCCTTCCTGGAGGATTGCCAGCGGCTGCTGCAGGACTTCGCCAGCGCCGAGGCCAGCGTCTCGGCCGGCGGCGTCAAGGCGAGCGGCCACCTGCGCATCACCGCGCCGGCGGGCTTCGGCCGCCGCCACGTGGCGCCTCTTGTGCCGCAGTTCCTGGCCGAGCACCCGGACGTGAGCCTGTCGCTGAACCTGTCGGACCGCGTGGTCGACATCGTCAACGAGGGCGTCGACTGCGCGGTGCGCGTGGGCGACCTGCAGGATTCCAGCCTCGTCAGCGTGCGGCTGGCCGACAACCGCCGCCTGTGCGTGGCCGCGCCCGGCTACCTGAAGCGCGCCGGCGCGCCGCGCGTGCCCGCCGATCTCGCCCGCCACGCCTGTCTCACGCTCAGCTCGGAGGCCAGCCAGACCCGGGGCTGGGCCTTCACGGTCGCCGGCGAGCTGACGCACCTGCGCCTGAACGGCCGCCTGGACTGCACCGACGGCCAGGTGCTGCACGACTGGTGCGTGGCCGGCCTCGGCGTGGCCTGGCGCAGCGCCTGGGAAGTCGGCACCGACCTGGCCGAAGGACGCCTGGTCAGCGTGCTGGACGAGTTCGCGGCGCCGCCCAACGGCATCTACGCCGTATTCCCGCATGCGCGCCACCTGGCGCTGCGCGTGCGCCTGTGGATCGACTTCCTCAAGCACACGTGGGGCGACGCCAGGTATTGGGAACGCTCGTCCTGACGCTGCGCCGGCCCTTGCCGACCACGGCTGGGACGCCTGGTGTCCGACCCGCGTCGACCCCGGGATTCGATGGGGCGGCGAACGGCGGGTCGATGACCCGCCCTGCCGAATGCTTGGGCGTGCGGCGGGAACCGCAGGGCGGGTTGGCCGAAGGCGTCACCCGCGGAGTTTCAGCGCGCGGGTAGCAGATCGGTGCCGCAGGCGCCCACCGATCGGCGCGCCGGCGGCCAACGCGCGCGCGTGGCTCCGCGCGCACGAGCGCGCGCCGGCGCAACGTCCTCCGCCGGAGGCCGCGACTCGGGCGCCGCAGCGATCCCCCGACCCGTGCTCTGCATCGGAAACGCGAAACGCGCCCGCATGGCGGTCCCGCCGCTCAGGTCGCCGCCGGCCTGGCCTTGCCCGACAGGCACTGCTTCATGAATGCCTTGCGCTCGGGGCCGTGCAGTTCCTTGGCCTTCGCGTCGGCGTTGCACGTCTTCATCCTCGAGCGCTGCGGCGTGCCCGGCTCGGTGGCGGCCGCGGTGGCCACGGCGCCGGAGGCGGCGGGGTCGGGCGCATGCGCGGCGCGCGAAGGAAGCGCCCGCGACGAGGGCGAGCGAGAAGGCGATGATCGATTGCTTCATGGATTTCCTCGAAAGACGTTGATTGGACTGCTCGCGCGCAGCCCGGCTCCAGGCCGGACGACGCGCGCCAGCCCATGCTGCGGTCGATCGAGGAAACGCCCCCGCGCCGATCGGCGCATTAGCGGCGCCCGCGCGGCAATCGGCGCCGAAATCGCGCGATGTGCGCGGGTCGGCCGCGTTTCGCGCCGTCCGAAAACGATGAACCCGGCACGCGGCCGGGTTCATGGCGGACCCGCGCGAGGCGGGCGGGGCGTGCAGCGCCGGTCAGGTGGCCGACAGGCAGGCCTTCTGCGCGCTCTTGAAGTCGTCGCCCTTCTTGCCCTTGTTCTGCTTGGAGCAATAGGCCATCTTCTCCTTCTGCGTCATCGGGGCCGAGGCGGGGGCGGCCTGGCCCGACAGGCAGGCCTTCTGCGCGGCCTTGTACTCGTCGCCCTTCTTGCCCTTGTTGGCGGCGGAGCAGTCGGCCATCTTCTGCTGCTGGGCCGTCATCGGCTTGCTGGCGGCCGCGTCGGCCGCGAAGACGCCGGCGGCGGCGACGCACAGGGAGATGGCGGTGATCAGTTGCTTCATGGGGGTGTCCTCTCTAGCGCCTGCGTCGGCGGTGGGTTGCACCGTCGGCGACGGCACGGACGCATTGAAGCAAACAGGGTCGGCGACCACAAGCAGAAGTTGCCCCGTCAACCACAAGCTTCACGGCGCGTTGACTTCGCTGTGGCGAGGAGCCGACGTCCGAGTGACCCTTCGCAAGATCGTCACCGGAATGTGCCTCTCGAACCAGACTCTGGAAGCGAGACCCTCGCCGGCGCCCCTCTTCCCGGCGCTGCCGCTGGCATGTCCCGCAAGAAGCCCAAGGGAGCGGCGGAACCGGCTCCGCCGGGCCGCTCGCGGAGCGCCCCCTCGGGGGGGCAGCGAGCGCAGGGGCTGAAGCAGACGCTGAAGCGAGCCCCTCGCCGG
>Ga0209258_100547_pt1 | contig 34006 bp, 26 predicted proteins | sample Araplaol_mTSA_r2_FD_184281 | JGI IMG/M metagenome (GOLD analysis project Ga0209258, IMG submission 184281) | Arabidopsis root microbial communities from North Carolina, USA - plate scrape CL_Col_mTSA_r2 (SPAdes) (version 2) | ecosystem: Host-associated > Plants > Roots > Endosphere | place: USA...
TCTATGGCGCCGTGCCGAACGTGCCGGGACGCGAGTACCAGGCGTTCGCCTGGATTCCGGGCGCGAAGTCGCCGCATCGCGTGCTGTTGCAGGTGCCCGATGGTTTCGATCGTGCACGTCGCTGCCTGGTGGTTACGGCATCTTCCGGTTCACGTGGCGTGTATGGTGCCATCGCGCTCGCCGGTGCCTGGGGCCTGCCACGCGGCTGTGCCGTGGCCTATACGGATAAAGGAACGGGTGCGGGCTATTTCGATCCGGCCGATGACACAGGCGTCGCGCTCGATGGCGGTCGCGCGAAGCGCGGAACGGCGACGCTGGAATTCGAACCCGTCGCCGTGCAGCACGGCAACATCGCCGTGAAGCACGCGCATTCCGGCGACAACCCGGAGGCTGATTGGGGTCGCCATGTGCTGCAGGCAGCGCGCTTCGGCTTGGCAATGCTGGATCGCGCGTTCCCTGAGCAGGCGCCATTCACTGCGCAGAACACGCGCATCATCGCGACCGGCTTGTCCAACGGCGGCGGCGCGGTGCTGCAGGCGGCGGGGCTGGACGATGACCGCCTGCTGGCGGGCGTGGTCGCATTGGAGCCGAACGTGCGTGTGTCCGATCAGGGCCGCGCGTTGTTCGACTACGCCACTGAAGCCTCGCTCTGGTTGCCCTGTGCACTGGCCGACCCGCGTTTCGATGACGCGCCGCTGGCGCGCATGCCAAAGGGCGAGGTACCGCCGGCCTGGGCACAGCGTTGCCACCAGTTGCATGAGCATGGCCTCGTGTCCGGTACCCGCTTGGTGGCGCAGGCCGGCGAGGCGTACGAACATCTACGCGCCGGTGGCTGGACCGATGAAGCGATGACCACGGCGGCTTCGACCACGGCCTTCGATGTGTGGCGCGCCGTGACGGCGGCCTATGCCTCCGCCTACATGCGTCGCGGCGCCGACGACATGCCTTGCGGCTTCCATTACTCGGCCATCGGTGCGAAAGGCGCGCCGGGCGTGGCTGATCCTGTGGTAAGGGCCGGTTGGTGGGCCGACGCGTCGGGTATTCCGCCGGGCAATGGCGTGGGTTTGTTCGGCGGCACCGATCATTCGGCAGACGCCACGCTGCCCGGCGTCCTTTGCCTGCGTGCGCTGTGGGAGGACAACGAGGCGGGCACACAGGCCCTGCGCGACGGCGTGGCGGCCACGGCCGTCAAACCTGCGCGCGCCAGCCTGCCGGTCTGGGTGGTGCATGGCGCTGCCGACGGTCTTTTGCCGACGGCGTTCACGTCCGAGCCTTACGTGGACTGGCTGCGGAGCAAGGGGGGACATCCGCTGTATTGGAAGGTGCCCTACGCGCAGCATTTCGATGCGTTCCTCGCATTGCCCGGCTTTGGCGACAAGCACGTGCCGCTCCTGCCCTATGGGTATGCGGCGCTGGATCGCCTGTGGGCCCATCTATACGAGGGAGCGCCCTGGCCTGCGGTGGTGCCCGCGCCAACGCCGCAACCGCGAGGCAGCGGCGAGTTGACGGCAACCTCGCTCGGCATGCCGGCGGCCTGGACCCTGGGGCCCAAATAAACCGCTGTCTTCATCGCAGGCCGGCGGTGACCTGCAGATGACGCCGGCTGGGGTATCCTTGCGAACCCGCAGGCTGACCTCGGCCTGCGCGCTGCCTATGTGAACAAGGAAACCCGATGACCATCAACGTCACCATGACCACCAACCGCGGCCCCATCCATCTGCGTCTGCACGACGACAAGACCCCGGTGACGGTGGCCAGCTTCGTCAACCTGGCTCGTCGCGGCTACTACGATGGCCTGGCGTTCCACCGCGTGATCGCCGATTTCATGGTCCAGGGCGGTTGCCCGGAAGGCAGCGGCCGAGGTGGCCCGGGCTACCGTTTCGAGGACGAGTTCGACGCCTCGCTGCGTCATGACAAGCCGGGCGTGCTGTCGATGGCCAATGCTGGTCCGCGTACCAACGGCAGCCAGTTCTTCATCACCCACGGCGCCACGCCCTGGCTGGACGGCAAGCACAGCGTGTTCGGCGAAGTGGTCGGCCCGGAAGACCAGGCCGTGGTCGATGCGATCCGCCAGGGCGACACCATCGAGAAGGTCACCGTGGAAGGCGACGTCGACGCGCTGCTCGCGGCCAAGGCCGATCGCGTGAAGGAATGGAACGCGGTGCTCGACCAGCGCTGAGCGTTTTCGTTTGCGTGATGTGAAGAAGCCGCCGTTTGCGAGAACGGCGGCTTTTTTTACGCCGACCGTCACGCAGAGGCTGGCACGAGGAGCCTAGAATCGAAGGGCTTTAAGCAGCGCGTGCTGCGCGTCATCCCATTCCCAAGGAGATGTGGTCATGTCATTCCTCAATGATCTGCTCGGTAGTGCCCAGGGCGGCCAGGCCGGTGGCTCGTCGCTTGTGTCGATCGCGGGCCAGCTGATTGAAAAGGCCGGCGGTGTCCAGGGCCTGGTGGCCATGCTGCAGCAGCATGGGCTGGGTGAAGCGGTGCAGTCGTGGGTGGGCACCGGCGCCAACCAGGCCGTGTCCGGCGACCAGCTGGGCCAGGCCTTGCAGAACGGCGGGCTGGGTTCGCTGCTGCAGGACGCGGCCGGCAAGTTGGGCGTGGACCAGAGCCAGCTGCTCGGCCAGCTCTCCCAGGTACTGCCGCATGCGGTGGACCATCTCACCCCGGACGGCCAGGTGCCGGCGCAGGGGCAGGGCGGCTTCGACCTGGGTTCACTCGCCTCGCTGGCGGGCAAGCTGTTCGGCGGCAGCGCGGCCTGAACAAGGGTTTCAAAGCCCGGCGGCGCACAAGGCGCCGCCGGGGAGAGGCATGTCAGGCGGTGGCGTTGCGCCTGAACAATGCGTGGTAGATGACCAGCAGCACCACCGCGCCGCCGATCGACCCGAGGAAATGCACGAAACCGGTCTCGCCCCACCAGCCCAGCTTTTCGCCGATGTAGGTGGAAATGAATGAACCGGCGATACCGAGGATGGCGGTGATGATGAACCCCATCGCTTCCTTGCCAGGCGTCAGCGCCTTGGCAATCACACCTACGACCAGACCGACAATGATCACCCAGAGCCAGTGCATATTCGTATGTCCTTGGTGAGTGTTCGTAAGGTTTCCTGAGCTGTCCCGCCGGACGGCCTCCGGCCTGCCCGTTGCCCCTTTCCCGCCATGCCGGCCAGGTCCAGTCGGCCGGGCCATCATGCGCCCGGCCGCGGGCGTACGCACGTGTCCGGTCGGCATAGGGGCCGACCATGGGATAAGGGGATGACGCGCCGCCGCATGCTAAAATCGGCTGGTTTGCTGTCTTCTCACCCACCCAGAGGAAGTCATGCCCCAGCTCGCCCAGCGCGTCGGCCGCGCCAAGCCCAGCGCGATCATGGTCATCGCGGAGAAGGCCAAGCAGCTCAAGGCTGCCGGTCGCGACATCATCAGCTTCTCCATCGGCGTTCCGAACTTCCTTCCTGGCGAGCATGTGTATGCCGCCGCACGCGAAGCGCTCCAGCACGACTCCGGCCAGTACGGCAGCAACCGCGGCGCCGACGTGCTGCTCGACGCGTTCCTGGTGCATATCGAAAAGCTCGGCTTCAAGGGCTACGGCCGCACCAACCTTTCGATCGGCATCGGCGCCAAGCAGGTGCTGTACAACCTGGGCGAGGCGTTGCTGAACGAAGGTGACGAAATCGCCTTCGCGGCGCCGTTCTGGACCACCTATCGCGATATCGCCGACATCCTCGGTGCCAAGGCCAACATCCTGCATTGCGGCCCTGAGCAGAACTACAAACTCACGCCCGCGCAGCTCGACGCCGCGTTGGCGCGCAAGCCCAAAGTCTTCTTGTTCAACAACCCGTCCAACCCGACGGGCATGGTCTACACGCGCGATGAAATCGCCGCGCTGGCCGAGGTGCTGGTGAAATACCCAGACACCTGGATCGTCACCGACGACATCTACAACTCGATGGTGTTCGACGGTATCGGCTACCACAACTTCGTGCACGTGAAGCCGGAGCTGAAAGACCGCCTGATCTTCGTCGACTCGGTATCCAAGACCTATGGCATGCCGGGTTGGCGCGTGGGCCTCATCGCCGGCCCCGAGAACGTGGCCAAGGCCATCACCACGCTCAATTCCAACCACATCACCAGCGTGCCGGAAGTGATCACTGCCGCCGCGGTCGCCGCATTCGCCGGTCCGCAGGACGTACCCGAAGCCAAGTGCAAGGAGTTCGCCGGCAAGCGCGACGTCGTGGTGAATGCGTTGCGCGCGATTCCGGGCGTGGTCTGTCCGTATCCGCAGGGTGCGTTCTACGCGTTTCCCGACATCTCCGTGGCGTTCGGCAAGAGCCACAACGGTGTGCGCATCAACAACGACGTCGAGCTTTGCGCCGCGCTGCTCGAAGCGAAGGGCGTGGCCTGCGTGCCGGGCTCGGCTTTCGGTGAAGAGCGTGCCATGCGCATTTCCTATACCTGCCCGACCGCACAACTGCAGCCCGGGTTGGAACGTATCCAGGCGTTCTTCGCAGAACTGACCTGATGGTCTTGGGGCCCGCGCGACATCGTGCGGGCCTTGTCTTTTTGTAAGTCCTAGCCAAGTTGAAGGAGTTTCCCCGATGAAAGCCCCCGTTCGTGTTGCCGTTACCGGCGCTGCCGGCCAGATCGGTTACGCCCTGCTGTTCCGCATCGCCGCGGGCGACATGCTGGGTCCGGACCAGCCGGTGATCCTGCACCTGCTGGAAATCACCCCGGCGCTGCCCGCGCTGCAGGGCGTGGTGATGGAACTCAACGACTGCGCGTTCCCGACGCTGGCTGGCGTGGTCGCCACCGACGATCTCAATGTCGCCTTCAAGGATGTGGACTACGCACTGCTGGTCGGCGCACGTCCGCGCGGCCCGGGCATGGAGCGCAAGGACCTGCTCGAAGCAAACGGCGCCATCTTCGGCCCTCAGGGCAAGGCGCTGAACGATCACGCCAAGCGCGACGTTCGCGTGCTGGTGGTCGGCAACCCGGCCAACACCAATGCGCTGATCGCCCAGCAGAACGCCCCTGACCTCGATCCGAAGTGCTTCACTGCGATGGTTCGTCTCGACCACAACCGCGCGCTGTCGCAGCTCGCTGAGAAGACCGGCAAGCACAGCACCGACATCAAGAAGATGACCATCTGGGGCAACCACAGCTCCACGCAGTACCCGGACCTGCACCACGCCACCGTCGGCGGCAAGCCGGCGCTGTCGCTGGTCGACCAGAACTGGTACGAGAGCGATTTCATCCCGACCGTGCAGCAGCGCGGTGCGGCCATCATCAAGGCCCGTGGCGCATCCTCGGCTGCGTCGGCTGCGTCGGCCGCCGTCGACCACATGCGCACCTGGGCGCTGGGCACCGCGGAAGGTGACTGGGTCTCGATGGGTATCCCGTCGGACGGTTCGTACGGCATCGCGCCGGGCGTGATCTACGGCTACCCGGTGACCGTGAAGAACGGCAAGTACGAAATCGTGCAGGGCCTGGAAGTGAATGACTTCTCGCGCGCCCGCATGGACGCCACCGACAAGGAACTGCGCGAAGAGCGCGCCGGCGTCGAGCACCTGTTCGCCAAGAAGTAAGCTGGCTTACGGAAGTACGAAAAAAGGGCGGCCTCGGCCGCCCTTTTTCTTTGTGATTGCCGGCGTGCCGCAGCGAATGAGGTGGCGAGTTCAGCTGCTGTGATCGAGCACGATCTTCCAGCCGGCCGACGTGCGCTCCCATAGCAGCGAGTACACGCCGTCATCCTTGGCCGCGCTGCCGTGCGCGTTGCGGTCCAGGTGAAAACGGCCCGTGACCATCGCGTAGGCAGCCTGGCCGTCGGCGCAGGGCAGCAGACGCACTTCGATGTCCGAATACGAAAGCGTGCCCATCTGTTCTTTCGACGCGTAGTTCTTCTTGTAGTTGTCGAGGATGGGGCGATAGCCCTTGCGGATCTTCGAGCCGATGAAGGTCGTGTCCGGTGCGTCCTTGTACGGCTGCATGAAGGCGTCGATATCGCCGCGATTCCACGCCGTCTGCTGGTCGGTCATGATCTGGCGGATCTGCGCCGCATCGTCCGTGGCGCTGCGTGCCATCGGCGCGACGATGACCAGCGCCACCGTCAGCATCCATCCGCCCAGCCGTGAAAGTTTCCGGTGCTGCATGTCGTCCCCTCGCGTGAATGAAAGCGCGCCCCAACCTAGCACGTCGATGGGGTGGGGCGGCGCCTGATGCTTATGGCTGCGGCGGGTGAGCCCATGCCTTGCGCAGATAACCCATCAGCGCTTCATCCACCGCGCTGCCCCGGCGCAGGTCTGGCTCCTTGGCATACGCCTCGCGAATGCGCTCGTGCGTCGCAGGATCGTCGCCGGCATAGCTGCGGAACAAGGTCATCCAGCGCTGCGCCAGCGCCTGCACGTGCGGATCGTCGGCCGGACGTTGGTCCGCCATGGCCTTGCGTATCTCAACGATCAACGCGGGCCAGTTGTACATCTCATGACCATAGTTGGCGCGCACGCGCTGCATCTCGTGCTCGTCCAGGTAACGCGCGAAAATGGCTAACCTCGCGGATATCACGGCTTGTTCCACGAAGCGTTCAAGCTCCTTGGAAATACCACTGAGTTCGCGCATCTGCGGCTCCTGCTCGTTGATCGCGTGCAGCCGCAGCAGGAAGGCCGGGTTGTTGCCGGTGCCGCGTTCAAGCATGGCCATCCAGTTCAAGGCGAGCAGATGGACGTCGGCATCGTCGACAGTCGCGCCACGATCCATCGCGGACTGTACGGCAGTGACCAGCGCGCTCCATTGCGGCAGCACATCCGGATCGGTGTGCAGCGGCAATGCCTTCAGTTCCTCGGGTGAAAAGTACTTCTCGTAAAGCGACATGGTTTCCAGGGTCTCCAGCCAATCGGCAAGGTCGGGGGCTTGTCCGGTGGCCAGTTGGGCGCGCAGGCGTCCCAATTGGTTGCGCAAACGGGTGGCGTTGGCGATTTCGTCGTCGAGCTGGGCGAGCTGACGATCGATCACCTCGGCCAGCGGCGCTTGCGGTCCGGACAGGGCGGTTCCGATGTCGGCCAGCGGCAGGCCCAGCTGGCGCAGGGCCTGGATACGGTGCAGGCGTTCGATATTGGCCCGGTCGTATAGCCGGTAGCCGGCAGCGGAGCGCAGCGAGGGCACCAGCAGGCCGATGGCGTCGTAGTGATGCAGCGTGCGGACGGTGAGTCCGCTGCGCTTGGCCAATTCGCCGACCGTCAGTTCCATGGTCATGTCCTCGTTGCGTGCCGGGCACTCTGGGGGCTTACGTGACGTGAGGGTCAAGCCTCTCCACAGCATGGCGCTTCATGGTTAAATCTGACGATCCTCGACTGGAATGCCGACATGAAGCAACTCTTTGCGATCGCCGCCTGCTGCGCCCTGCTGACCGCCTGTGGCGGCACCCATGGCCTGCGTGACACCACGCCCAAGATGAGCAGCCGCACCAACAAGGACATCCCGACCTATCTGGAATGCGTTCGCGCCAAGTGGGCGGAGACGGCCGAGGCCAGCGCCTCGCACAAGGACCAGTCGGGCACGGTATCGGCGAACGACAAGGCCGGTGCGCATGAGCTGGTCGAGGTCACGGCCGATGGCACGGGCGCGCAGGTGATGATGTACGAAACCCAGGACATCAAGAAGGACTACAACTCCGCCTATCGCGACGCGGCGGTCTCCTGCCTCTGATGGACAAGGCTGCGTGATCGCGTGCCAAGCGATCACGCAGGGCAAGACTCGACCAAGGTCGCAAGGCCCGTTCCGCGCCGCTGATCTAGGCTAGATCCGGTCAGCAGCCCGAGTCGAGGTACAAGCGATGTGCTACGAGGATTTCTACCAGCGGTCGGTGGATGAACCCGAAGCCTTCTGGGCCGAACAGGCCAAGCGCATCCACTGGCATACCCCGCCCGAGCAGATCCTCGATACCTCGCGCCTGCCGTTCCGCCGCTGGTTCGTCGGCGGCACCACCAATCTCTGCTACAACGCGATCGACCGCCATCTGGAAGAACGCGGCGGCCAACTGGCGTTGGTGGCGATTTCCACCGAAACCAACATCACGCGCGAACTCACCTATCGCGATCTCTATCGCGAGGTGAACACGTTCGCCGCCGTGCTGGCATCGCTGGGCGTTGGCAAGGGCGATCGCGTGGTGATCTACATGCCCAACATCGCCGAAGCGGTGTTCGCGATGCTCGCCTGCGCGCGCATCGGCGCGATCCATTCGGTGGTGTTCGGCGGTTTCGCGGCGCACAACCTGGCGTTGCGCATCGATGATGCGCAACCGACGTTGCTGATCGCCGCCGATGCAGGTATGCGCGGTGGCAAGGTGATTCCGTACAAGCCGCTCGTCGACGCGGCGCTGCAGGAGGCGGCAAACAAGCCGCCGCATGTACTGATCGTCGATCGCGGGCTGGATCCGCAGATGACGCGCGTGGCCGGGCGTGATCTCGATTACGTCAGCTTGCGCGCGTCGTACGAGGGCGCCGAAGTACCGGTCGCCTGGTTGGAGTCGAACGAGCCCAGCTATTTGCTCTACACCTCCGGCACCACGGGCAAACCCAAGGGCATCCAGCGCGATGTCGGCGGGTACGCGGTGGCGATGGCGTTGTCGATCCGCACGGTGTTCGACATCGCGCCGGGGCAGGTGATGTTCTCCACCTCGGACGTGGGCTGGGCGGTGGGGCACTCGTACAACGTGTATGGCCCGCTGATCGGCGGTGCGACGTCATTGCTCTACGAAGGGTTGCCGACGCAGCCCAATCCGGGCATCTGGTGGCAGCTGTGCGAGCGTTACGGCGTGCGCACCATGTTCTCGTCACCGACCGCTATCCGCGTGCTGAAGAAGCAGGACGCGAGCTGGCTCAAGAAGTACGACTTGTCCAGGCTGAAGTGGCTGTTCCTCGCCGGCGAACCACTGGACGAACCCACCGCGCACTGGATCACCGAAGGTCTCGGCGTGCCGGTGATCGACAATTACTGGCAGACCGAAACCGGTTGGCCGGCCATCACGCTGATGCCGGGCCTCGACCTCAAGCCGGTGAAATTCGGCTCGCCGGGGCTGCCGAGCCCCGGCTATCGCATGAAGGTGATCGACGAAGGCACCGGCGAAGAATTGCCGCCTCACCAGAAGGGCGTGCTGGTGTTCGTGCCACCGCTACCGCCCGGTTGCCTCACCACGGTGTGGGGCGACGACGATCGCTACGTCAACAGCTACTTCAGTCACTTCAACGAGCTGCTCTACAGCTCGCTGGATTGGGCCATTCGCGACGAGAACGGCTACACCACGATCCTCGGTCGCACCGACGATGTGATCAACGTGGCCGGCCATCGCCTGGGCACGCGCGAGATCGAGGAATCGGTATCGACGCACCCGGCCTGCGCGGAAGCCGCCGTGGTCGGCGTGCAGGATGAATTGAAGGGGCAGGTGCCGGTGGTGTTTGCCACGCTCAAACAGGGCGTTTCCGAGCAATCCGCGGACGTGGCCAAGGCCATGCAGCAGCGCGTCGTCGAGCAACTCGGCGGCGTGGCCAAGCCAGCCCGCGTGTATGTGGTCAACGCCTTGCCCAAGACGCGCTCTGGCAAGCTGCTGCGCCGCTCGCTGCAGGCGCTGGTGCAGCACACCGATCCGGGCGATCTTTCGACGCTGGACGATCCCAATGCGTTGGAAGAAGTGCGGCGCGCGCTGGAGCGGGGCTCCGACGTCTGACGCATTGCGTGGGTCAGTCGCGCCGCCCGGGCGGTGTGCCGGCGTAGTTGGCGCGAGGACGAATCAACCCGCCGTAATCCTGCTGCTCCAACGCATGGGCGAGCCAGCCCGCCATGCGCCCCGCCGCGAACAGCGACAACGCAGCATGCGGTCCAAGCCCGTACAACGTGGCGATGGTGGCCAGCGCAAAGTCGAGGCTGGGCTGGCGGCCGACACTGTCGTGCACGGCATCGACCAGCTGCCTGATTCGCACGAGGCCCGGCAGGCGTGGACGCATATCGTCGAGCATGCGCAACAGCAGCGCGGCACGCGGATCGCCATCGGGATACAGCGGATGCCCGAAAGCGGGCAGTTCGTCGCCGCGACGCAGGCGCTCGCGCACGTGGTCGGCAGGGCGGCGATCGCGCTGCGCCTCCTGGATCAGTGCATAGGCACGGGCGGCGGCGCCACCATGCTGCGGCCCGGACAGGGCCGCCAAGCCCGCGCTCACGGCCGAATGAAGGCTGGCGCCGGTGGATGCAGCCACACGCGTGGCGAAGGCAGACGCATTGAGTTCATGGTCGGCACATAGCACCAGCGTGCTGCGCACGATCTCGGCGAGGCCTTCGTCCCCTTCATGCCAGTTTCCGGCCATCACGCGATGGATGGGCTGGTGACTGGGACGTATGCCGCACAGCAAGGCCGCCGTCTCGCGCAACAGGCGTGCCGCGCATTCCCTCCGTTGCTGGGCATCGGAGCTGTGCGTGTAGGGCGAGGTGAGTGCGATCAGTGGCAGCGCCGCCGCGGTACGTTCCTGTGGCGGAACATCGTCGCGGCGCATCAGCATGGCTACTGCGCCAGGCCAGCTGCGCGGTGGCATGGTCGCGAAGGGATCGCCATCGCCGCCCCACAGCAAACGCGCCACGTCTTCCAGGCTCGCACCGTCAGTCGCCAGCGCGATGGCCGATTCGCCCCGGTAGTAATGGCCATTGGGCCGGATCAGCGAGATACGCGTCTCAAGTACCGGTAGACCCCAGGTCAGACTGCGCGCCGCCGCTTTTGCCGCGCCGCGGCCGGCTTGTCGACGTTCGATCAACCGCTCGATGTCGTCGGCCAGGTACTCGCGACTGCGTCCGTCGGCGCCGGGCCGGGAATCGATCTTGCCGCGACTGACATAGGCATACAGCGTGGCGGGGCTCACACCAAGACGTGTGGCGGCTTCCTGGGCGGAGAGATAGTCGGCTCGCATGCGGACATATTGATCCTTTGGATCAAGATTGATCAATACATCGACCGATGACACAGTGTCTTCCGCGCTCGGCGCCTGCTGCGCCGCTACATGGCGTAGTCATCGCATCGCCTAGAATATGAGGTTTCGGAGAACCACCATGTCCCACAACGAATCTGCCGGCGCGCGCTTCCGCGCTGCCGTTGCCGCCGAAAGTCCGCTCCAGGTGATGGGTGCCATCACTGCCTACGCCGGCCTGATGGCCAAGCGCGTGGGTTACAAGGCGCTTTATCTTTCCGGCGGTGGCGTTGCCGCCAACTCGCTGGGCATGCCGGATCTCGGCATCTCTACCATGGAAGACGTGCTCACCGATGCCCGTCGCATCGTCGATGCCACGCAGATGCCGTTGCTGGTCGACATCGACACCGGCTGGGGCGGCGCCTTCAACATCGGTCGCACCATCCGCTCGTTCATCAATGTGGGCGTGGCGGCAGTGCATATCGAAGACCAGGTCGGCCAGAAGCGTTGCGGCCATCGCCCGGGCAAGGAAGTGGTGGCTAAGGAAGAAATGGTCGACCGCGTGAAGGCGGCCGTGGACGCCCGCACGGACGCCGGTTTCGTGATCATGGCACGCACCGATGCGGCCGCCGTGGAAGGCATCGATGCGGCGATCGATCGCGCCTGTGCCTACGTCGAGGCCGGCGCGGACATGATCTTCCCCGAAGCCATGAAGACGCTGGACGATTATCGTCGCTTCCGCGCCGCGGTAAAGGTGCCGATCCTTGCCAACCTGACCGAGTTCGGTTCCACGCCGTTCTTCACCACCGATGAACTGCGTACCGCGAACGTGGACATCGCGCTGTACTGCTGTGGCGCCTATCGCGCCATGAACAAGGCTGCGCTCAACTTCTACGAGACGGTTCGTCGCGAAGGCACGCAGAAGAACATCATCGACACGCTGCAGACGCGGGCTGACCTGTACGACTTCCTCGGCTACCACGCTTATGAGGACAAGCTCGACGCACTATTCGCCAACCAGAAAAAGTCCTGACGGCCCAACCATTCGCCGGGCCCTGGCGATGACCGCGGCCGGCAAGATCGTATGCATTGAGGAGATGTATTCCATGAGCGAACAAACCCTTCCCAAGCCCAAGAAATCCGTCGCACTGTCGGGTGTGGCTGCCGGCAACACCGCGCTGTGCACCGTGGGCCGCAGCGGCAACGATCTGCATTACCGCGGCTACGACATCCACGATCTGGCCGCCAAGGGCTGCTTCGAGGAAGTGGCTTACCTGCTGGTGCACGGCGTGCTGCCGAACTGGGCGGAGTTGAACGCCTATCGCGCCAAGCTCAAGCGCCTGCGCGGCCTGCCTGCGCCGGTGAAGAGCGCGCTGGAACTGCTGCCGGCCGCCACGCATCCGATGGACGTCATGCGCACGGGCTGCTCTGTGCTTGGCACCGTGCTGCCGGAGAAGGACGACCACAACATCACCGGTGCGCGTGATATCGCCGACCGCCTGATGGCCTGCTTCGGTTCGATCCTGCTGTACTGGTTCCATTTCAGCCACAACGGCAAGCGCATCGAGACGGAGACGGACGACGAATCCATCGCCGGCCACTTCCTGCACCTTCTGCACGGCAAGAAGCCGAGCGAACTGCATGCGCACTCGCTGGACAAGTCGCTTGTTCTCTACGCCGAGCATGAATTCAACGCGTCCACGTTCACCGCGCGTGTGATCGCCGGCACCGGCTCGGACATGTACTCGGCCATCACGGGTGCCATCGGCGCGCTGCGCGGTCCCAAGCATGGCGGTGCCAATGAAGTGGCGATGGAAATCATCGCGCGCTACCGCAATGCGGCCGAGGCGGAAGCGGATATTCGCGCCCGTGTCGAGCGCAAGGAAATCATCATCGGCTTCGGCCACCCGGTGTATACCGTGTCCGATCCGCGCAACGAGATCATCAAGGAAGTCTCGCGCAAGCTCTGCACCGAAGGCGGCAATCCGACCCTGTTCGACGTGTCGGAGAAGATCGAGAAGCTGATGTGGGAGCAGAAGAAGATGTTCCCGAATCTCGATTGGTTCTCGGCCAGCGCGTATCACATGATGGGTGTGCCGACCGCCATGTTCACTCCGCTGTTCGTCATCGCACGCACCTCCGGCTGGAGCGCGCACGTGATCGAGCAGCGCATCGATGGCAAGATCATTCGTCCGAGCGCCAACTACACCGGTCCCGAGGACCAGGCGTACGTTCCGATCGAAAAGCGCTGATCGACATTCCATTTGGCGTGAAAAGGGGGAGCCGCAGGGCTCCCTTCTTTTTTCCTTAACTTTCGTTCCCGTTCAGGACCCTGTACGACATTGCTATCGTTTTGTATGCACGGGTGTAACGCGGTTGTTACGCCTCTGCCGGGCCACGAAATACACACGAAAACGTGGTGCAAGCCGCTGATTCTTCGATTGATGCGTGCGAGGCGCGGCATCGCGCTCTATACCCAGCTTCTCATCGGGTGTCACAAACCTGAGACAGCACTGCGCCGAAGAACCTGACTGAAACCACGGCTCACTGCCAAAGAGTCTCTTCAAACCTCTGATTCCAAAGGACGGCCGAGCGTGAACGGGCGCAACGGCGTGGTGGCATGCATGTTGCGTCTACTGCGTGCTGGATTTTGCGACACCAGCAATACAGGGGGTCACCGCATCGTTCCAGGAGTAATGACCATGCGTAAGACTCTAATTGCGACCGCGATCGTGCTGGGATTGGGATTGGCACTTCCCGCCTTCGCGGATAACACGGACAACTCAGGCAATTCAGGCGCGATCACCAGTACCAGTACCAACTCAAGTACTCACTCCAACACCAACTCGAGCACGCATACCAAGACTTTCACGGATGCGTTCAACTCGGGCGACGCGGCTTCTGCCGGTGCGGGCACTGCGGCTGCCAACAACGGCGGAACCGCAACGGCATCGTTCTCCGATGCGTTCAACAGCAGCACTGCTGTTGCCAGCAGCGATCTGAGCGGCACCGTCAGTGACGTATCAGTGAGCAACATCGGCAACTACGCCACCAACAACGGCAACGCCAATGGCGGACGTGGCGGAAGTGGCGGACGTGGCGGAAGCGGCGACGGCGGCAAGGCCGTTGGCGGCAATGGCGGGCGTGGCGGATCGGGCGGCGACGCCCTCTCGGCCAGCGGTCGCGCAGGCGGCAGCGGCGCATCGAGCGGCGATGCCGGCGGTGCATCGCTCGCAGCCGGCGGCAGCAGTGATGGTGACAACTACGCCAGCGCTCATGCACGCGCTCGCGGCGCTGGCACCAACACCAGCACCTCGACCGGTGGCACCGGCTCATGGGCAGGTGGCTCCGGCACGGCAGGCGCCGGTACCGGAACCAGCGGCAATGCCTCGGCAACCGGCGGAACCAGCGGTAGCTCGTCGAGCATGGCGGGCGCCGGCGGTGCAGGCGGTGCAGGCACTGGCGGAACCGGCGGCTCGGGCACGGGCGGCGCAGGCGGTGCGGGCGGCGCAGCGGGTGCAGGCGGCACGGCTTATGCCACCACGGGTGCGTTCGACATGTCGAACCAGATGAACGGTTCGGCCTCCGCTGCGGCGGGCGTGTCGATTCTTGCCCAGAACAGCGGCGCAGCCTCGCTGGTACAGCAGAGCGTGAACGTTCAGGCCAACCTGAACTTCAGTCACTAAGTGTGAGGAGTCCACGCACGGTGGGACACCGGTTCCACCGTGCGTGGTGCTGCAAGGCGGCCGTCTTCAGGGACGACTGATTGATACGAGCTTCGATCGAATGGGTGCCTGCGCGCCCTGGGAGATTGTGCCGTGCGATCCTTCAAGTGGATGCTTGGTCTTACCGCGTGTTGCGCTCTTGCGTCACCCGCGATGCTTTGCGCGAAAGACGCGCAGATTCCTCCGCCGTACCTCGCCGATGGTGCGGATTCACCCATAGCCGTCTATATCGCCGCGAGCCAGGTCGATCATCAGGGCGTCGCGGAGGACCTCGGTGCAAGCGTGGACAACGCTACCCTGGCAGACCTCAGCGGTGGCACGCTGATCTGGCAGGACACCAACCTGTCCGGAACGATGTCCAATAACAATGTCGACCACGTGGTGACTGGCGACAATGTGATCATGGGCAATTCGCTGAGCGGGGCCACCGGTTTCCCGACGGTGATCCAGAATTCCGGCAATAGCGTGCTGATCCAGAACGCCACTGTCCTCAACGTCCAGTTCCAGCCATGAGCAAGTGGGCGGCGCTGTGGATCCTGATCGCGGCGCTGCCGCTGGAAGGACATGCCACGACGCCGGTCGCCGTCGCGGGCGGCACGGGCTTGTACACGGTGCACCTGACGAGCGTGAAGGAAGCGCGCTACAAGGCCACGATTCACCAGAAGTACGACTTCAGCTGTGGCTCTGCCGCGGTGGCCACGTTGCTGACCTACCAGTATGGCTATCCGGTGGATGAGCAGGTCGCGTTCGAGCAGATGTACACGCATGGCGACCAGGCCAAGATCAACCGGGAAGGCTTCTCGCTGCTGGACATCAAGCGCTTTCTCGAAGCCAATGGCTTCCAGGCGGACGGCTACAAGGTGCCGCTGGACAAGCTTGCACAGGAAAACCTTCCGGCCATCGTGCTGATCGACGAAAAGGGCTACCACCATTTCGTCGTGGTGAAAGGCATGCGCAACGGGCGCGTGCTGGTCGGCGATCCGGCGCGCGGTACGCGCGTGTTGTCGGAAACGCGGTTCATGTCGATGTGGAAGAACGGACTGGTCTTCGTGATCCACAACCGCCGCAACCTGGCGGTGTTCAACAGTGCGAACGATTGGAAAGTGGCGCCAGGCGCGCCGGTCAACTCGGTCATCGATCGCAATGGTCTCTACAACTTAGTGATGCCCAAGAAAGGGCCGGACGATCTCTAGGGAGCGATGATGAAACCCGTCGCATGCATGATAGGTCTGGGCACGCTGCTCCTGGCGTGCGGCCCGTGGATGGTCGGCGCACAGGCGCAGGAAATGGTGGCGCCCGCGATCGTTCCCGCCGCGGCGGAGCCCTCTGCGCTTGCCCACATCGTGAGCGGCATACCCACCTCGGACGACCTGGCAGGTTGGACGCCGGTGAGCCAGGACACGCTGGACGATGCCCGCGGCGGTTACGACCTGGGCAATGGACTGATGGCGTCGTTCGGCATCGATCGCGCCGTATATGTAAACGGCAACCTCGTCACTTCGACCAGTTTCAACGTACCGGACATCGCGCACATGACGCCGGCCCAGGCGACGGCGATGCAGTCCGCGCTCAATACGGTGACCGTGACGCAGATCGGGCCGAACAACACGTTCGATCCGTCATCGATCGGCCAGAACGCGGGCGCGACGGTGATTCAGAACACGCTCAACGGGCAGCACATCCAGAGCATCACCACGATCAACACGTCGGTCAATTCGCTCAACGTATTCCGCCAGGCGAACTTCCAGGACGCGTTGCAACAGGCGCAGCTGCAGGCCATCGGGCACTGACATGAAGCGCGCTTCGCCACCGTCGTTTCCAGACGCGAATCCGTCGCGATCGATCGTCGCGCGGTGTTCGTCCGCAAGCCTTTGAACCCGGCTCATGAGGAAGCATGATGCGATACTCAACGTGGCGATATGTATGGACGGCAGGATGCGCCGGACTGGTCATGCTGGGCCTTCCGGTCGCGGCCCAGCAGGCTGGCGCGCCGGCGGGAGGAGTGGCCGTCACGCCCGCGCCCGTGGCATCCAATCCCATTGCGTCGGTCCCCGCGTCGCCGCAGACGCCCGCCGATTCTGCAGATATCCGCAAGAAGGTAGCGGAGCAGGGTGATCGCATCGAGGCGATGCGGAGCCAGATCAGCGCGCAGATGGCCCAGCTGGATGCCATGAAGCGCGCACTGGCCGAGCAGGAGGCGGACTATCAATCGCTGCGTCACGCGGTCGGTATCGATGTGCTCGACAAGCAGCGCGCCGGCAACATCGCGGCGGGTGGTGCGGGCGCCTCGGCATTGCCCATGCCGGCTGCCGATTCGGTAGCTGCCGTCGCTCCGGCACCGCAGCAGCAACCGGTCGGCGAAGCACCCAAGCCCGACACGCGTCCTCCGGAAGTGGCGCCCATCTTTCAGCAGCCCGGCGTGCTGACGCCCAAGGGCAGGTTCGTCATCGAGCCGGCCTACCAGTTCGGCTATTCGTCGGTCGATCGCGTAGCGCTGGTCGGCTACACGGTCATTCCCGCCATCCTGATCGGCCTGATCGATGCGCGCCAGGTCAAGACCACCACGCAGATCGGCTGGCTCACCGGACGCTACGGCATCACCGACCGCATGGAAGTTGAACTGCGCGTACCGTACGTGTGGACGCATCAGGACACGGTAAGCCGCGAAATCTTCACCGGCACGGCGACCGACAACGCTTTCGGTACCAGCGGCAACGGCCTGGGCGATATCGAGGCGACGATACGCTATCAGCTCAACGTCGGCGGCCCGGACAAGGCGTTCTACGTCGGCTGGTTCCGGGTGAAATCCAACTCGGGCAAGGATCCCTTCGAAGTCACCACCGATTGCGTGCAACGTTGCGTCGAGAATGTGCTTTCGGAAGTCCCGCTTTCGGTGACCGGCACGGGATTGCCCCTGCATCAGCCTTCGGGTACCGGCTTCTGGTCCTTGCAGCCTGGCGTCACGTGGCTCTATCCCACCGATCCGATCGTGCTGTTCGGCAACGTGAGCTATCTCTACAACGTGCCGCGTGACAACGTCACCCGGCACATCCTGTTGGGTGGTACCGAGCAACTGGGCAAGGTGAAGCCTGGCGATATCGTCGATCTCAGCATTGGCATGGGCCTGTCGCTCAATGAAAAGGCATCGATGAGTATCGGCTACGAGCAGGCGTTCGTCGGCCCGACCAAGCAGAACGGGCAGCGCGTGCCGGGTTCGACCAAGATCGTGCTCGGCACACTGCTGCTCGGCGGCTCATGGCGATTCAACGATAAGCGCACGCTCAACTTCACGGTCGGTGTGGGCGTGACGCGCGACACACCGGACGCGACGGTGACCGTGCGCGTGCCGATGATGTACTAGCACCCGCGCATGCGCGGATTACAGGCCTTCCTGCTGCATGGCCGTCTGGACGCCCGCATCCGCCAGCATGCGCTGGTGGAAGCGCGCGAGATTGTCCAGCCCGTCGAGCTTCACGCCCTTGGCCACGGCCCAGCGCAGCACCACGAAGAGATAGGGATCAGCGAACGAACGCGCGCCCGTAAGCCAGTCGCGTCCCTCGAGCTGCGCGTCGAGGCGTTCGTAGTAGTCGCGCAGCCGCGCGATGGATTTCGCGCGCAATGCTTCCTGGGCGGTCTCGTCGTCGATGAAGCGCTCTGGACGGAACACCGGCCGGAACAACGGATGAAGATCGGAGTTGATGAACGCGAGCCACCGATTCACCTCCGCACGACCTCGCGCCGAACCGTCGCCACCCAGTCGCGCTTCCGGATTCAGATCGGCAAGGTAGTTGAGGATCGCGGCGTTTTCGGTGAGCACCCAGCCGTCATCTTCCTGCAATGCCGGCACGGCGCCCGACGGATTGATTTGCAGGTAGGCCGGAGTGCCGAGTTCCTCGCGCGCCACCCGATACGTCTCATAGGGACGACCAATCCATTCGAGCACGATGTGGTCGGCCAGCGAACAGGCGCCGGGCAGGTAATACAACTTCATGCGGTCGATCCTTGGTCAGCGGAAACCGCGCAGTGTCGCCTGCGAAGTGCACAGGTCTCAAGCCTTCGTATGGAGGCGGCGGTGTCGTCGCTGCATCAACCAGCCCGCCAGGCAGATGCCGACGACCAGCAATGCATCCAGCGCATAGCTGGCCCAGGCATGCGCATCGAACCACGGCGACAGCCAATGGTCGTGGGCAATCATGCGCGCCGACGTCCATGCGATGGCAGCGGCGCCGATGTAAACGACGATGGGGAATCGCTCGATGAGGCGCAGTATCAGCGTGGAACCCCACACCACCAGGGGCACGCTGATCGCCAAGCCGATGATCACGAGCAGCATGTGTCCCTTCGAGGCGCCGGCAATCGCCAGCACGTTGTCCAGGCCCATCAGCGCATCGGCGACGATGATGGTGCGCATCGCCGACCAGAAGCCGGCGGCGGCGTCGACTTCATGGGCCGATTCCTTTTCCGGTTGCAGCAGCTTCCACGCGATCGGCAACAGCAACAGGCCGCCGGCGAGCATCAGGCCGGGCAGCTTCAACAGATAGACCACGATGGCCGTCATCAACAGGCGCACCACGATGGCGCCCACGGTGCCCCACATCACGGCCTTCTTCTGGATCTGGCGCGGAAGGTTGCGTGCAGCCAGGGCGATCACGATGGCGTTGTCGCCAGCGAGCACCAGGTCAAGAAGGATGATGGCCAGCAGGCCAGAGAGAAAGTCGGTACCGGTCAGTTCCATGCAGGTATCTCTGCGCGTGGGACCAATGCAGCAACAACGGACACGCGCAGCCCGTCGTTACCGCAAAAGTCTCGTTCACGGCAGAGCCGCTGCGGTAACCGGGGCAGTGCGCTGCCCGTGGTGACGACGACCGCAAGGACACACAACGAATGGGTGTCCGGAACTACTCCCTTTTGGGATAAGTATCCATGCATTGTCCTTGCGGAAGCGCCGAGCGGTCAAGCGAGAACACGTAAGCGATGCGTATCGCCGGGCTACGATGAAGGTTTACCGGCCACCCGTGGAATGGACCGATGAACGAGCCTGACCTTCGTTCCGCCAAGCGTCCCGATCCCGACCTCCCCATGGTCGACGTCGCCGACTACGTGGTCGACTACCAGATCGAATCCGTCGAGGCCTACGACACCGCGCGTTATATGTTGCTCGACTCGCTAGGCACGTCGATGCTGGCGATGAAGTTCCCCGAATGCGTCAAGCACCTCGGTCCCCTGGTCCCCGGCGCTCTGTTGCCGGGCGGTGCGCGGGTGCCGGGCACCAGCCACGAACTGGACCCGGCGCAGGCCGCGTTCGCCATCGGGACGCAAATCCGCTGGCTGGACTTCAACGACACCTGGCTGGCCGCGGAGTGGGGACACCCCTCGGACAACCTGGGCACCATCCTTGCCGTTGCCGATTACCTCAGCCGCAAGGCCGAGCGTGAGGGCGGCATGCCCATGACCGTGCGTGACGTGCTCACCTATGCCATCAAGGCTCACGAGATCCAGGGTTGCTACGCCCTCAGGAACAGCTTCAATCGCGTCGGCCAGGACCATGTGATCCTGGTGCGCCTTGCCTCCACGGCGGTCGCAACCGCAATGCTGGGAGGGAGCAAGGATGAGATCGTCACCGCCATCTCGCATAGCTGGGTCGACAACGGCTCGCTGCGCACCTATCGCCACGCGCCCAACGCCGGGCCGCGCAAGAGCTGGGCGGCGGGCGATGCCTGTCGCCGCGCGGTCATTCATGCGGTCAATGCGGTCTATCGCGGCGTGGTGGGATACCCGTCCGCGCTGACGGCCAAGACCTGGGGCTATTACGACGTGGCCTTTCGAGGCCAAGCCTTCGAGTTCGAGCGCCCGTTCGGCAGCTACGTGATGGAAAACGTACTGTTCAAGATCAGCTTTCCCGCCGAATTCCATGCCCAGACTGCGGTGGAGTGCGCCATGAAGCTGCATGGCCAAGTCGCGCACAGGCTCGACCAGGTCGACAGGGTGGCGATCGAAACCCAGGAGGCGGCGACCCGCATCATCGACAAGACCGGCCCGCTGGCCAATTACGCCGATCGCGACCACTGCATTCAATACATGGTGGCCGTACCGCTCATCTTTGGCCGTCTCACCGCCGATGAATACAGCGACGGCATCGCGGCCGACCCGCGCATCGATGCCCTGCGCGAAAGGACGACGGTGAAGGAGAACCCGCAATTTACCAAGGACTATTACGACCCCGGCAAGCGCTACATCGGCAACTCGGTCCAGGTCTTCTTCACGGACGGTACGAGTACCGAAAAAGTGTCCATCGACTACCCGATCGGCCACCGGCGGCGGCGCGGGGAGGGCATTCCGGTCCTGCTGGCCAAGTTCGAGGCAGCGCTCCGGGGCCACTTGCCAGCACACCGGGTCGAGGCCATTCTGGGCGCCACGGCAAACCCGGCGAGGCTGGATGCCATGCCGGCCCAGGAATTCCTGGGTCTCTTCACGCTGTAAAGACGGCGTTAGCAGAAAATGAACGGGCGTTTGGGGTCGATTTGCAATTGTTTAACTTTTGCTAAGCTACTCCGCGCCCGTTTCGGGTAAACCAAGCATCGCAGTTCTGAGGTAGTAGGTCGGCGGCTTCACATAGGAATGCGAATCCACGACTGATGTTTTTCCCGTCTGGGGTGAACGGACGCGTACACCAATAAACGAGGAGACACCTGATGAAACGTAAGGGCTTGTACATGCTCATTGCCCTCGCCTTGGGCGGCGCAGGCGCCGTTCACGCGCAGGACAACACTTCTTCCGCTCCAGCTCCGACCACAACGCCAAGCTATGACGGCCGTTGGTACATCGCCCCGACCGTGGGTGGTTACTACAACGATACCGATCGCAACACGAACAGCCGCCAGTTCTATTACGGCCTGGGCATCGGTAAGTTCTTCTCGCCGAACTTCTCGCTGGATCTGTTCTTCGATCGCACCAAGCGTGATCGCGATGCCACTATGAATGGCTATCCTGTCAACGGCGGCAAGTGGGCGAACAACAATTGGGGCGTCGCTGCTCGCTACTACTTCCGCGACTGGACCGACTGGCGTCCGTATCTGCTGGGCGGCCTGATCGGCAGCTACCACCAGAACAGCAACGACAATGGTTGGGATCCTGCGGCCGAAGTCGGCGTGGGTCTGTCCAAGACCGTTACCGACAGCTCGGACGTCCGCATCGAAGCGGGCTATCGCTATGACTGGGACGACAAGACCCAGCCGAACAAGAGCGGTTACGGCGACTGGTTCCTGGGCTTCAGCATCGTGTCGCGCTTTGGCGAGCCTGCCGCCGCACCGGTGGTCGCACCGCCGCCGCCGCCGCCGGATTGCTCGAAGCTCGACAGCGACGGCGATGGCGTCAACGATTGCGACGACAAGTGCCCGAACACGCCGGCCGGCACGATCGTCGGTCCGGATGGTTGCCCGCAGAAGGTCGTCATCGACCTGCGTGGTGTCAACTTCAAGTTCGACCGCCCGAAGAAGGGCGAGAAGGACATCAGCAAGGCGCTGGCCGAACCGAGCAAGGATTCGATCGCTGTCCTCGACCAGGCTGTCGACACGCTGCAGCGTTATCCGCAGGTCAAGGTCATGGTCGCGGGTTACACCGACAGCGTGGGTACCGACCAGTACAACCAGGGTCTGTCGGAGCGTCGTGCGAAGATCGTGTACGACTACCTCACCGCCCATGGCGTCGACGCAAGTCGTCTCGAAGGCCCGGTTGGTCATGGCGAGAACGATCCTATCGACAGCAACGACACGGACGCCGGTCGTGCGCGCAATCGCCGCACGGAGCTGCAGGTCCAGCAGTAATCGGACCCGCAAACGATGTACGGAGAAGCCCGGCGAAAGCCGGGCTTTTCTTTTGTGCGTACGCATGCGATCTCGACCTGTCGCGCCGGCCGCATGAGCCGCGACATCTTGTCGCACGCTTTGCATGCCCGCCCGCACCCCATATGCGTTGTCTGAACAGCGCTTCACCAACGACGTCTCTGTGGGCGTGCGATGCACTTAACGATTTTGCTACACTCCGCCGCGCTTTGATCTTTGACACCAGATTTGATCGGGACGCAAAGCAAGAGGCGGAAGTAAGCCTCTGGATGTAGAAGTCAGTGACGCGCGTTTTCCGTCTGGGGTGGAGCGGACGCGAATACCAATAAACAAGGAGACACCTGATGAATCGTAAGGGCTTGTATTTCCTGATTGCCCTGGCCCTGGGCGGCGTAGGTGCCGTTCACGCGCAAGACAACACTGCCGGTGCGACCACGCCGAGCTATGACGGCCGTTGGTACATCGCTCCGACCGTGGGCGGCTACTACAACGACACCGATCGCAACACCAACAGCCGTCAGGTCTATTACGGCCTGGGCTTCGGTCGCTTCATCGCGCCGAACACCTCGATCGACGTGTTCTTTGATCGCACCAAGCGCGACGTCGATGCCGGCGGCCGCTGGGCGAACAACAACCTGGGCGTGGCCGCTCGCTTCTATTACGGCGACTGGAACGCATGGCGTCCGTACCTGCTGGCCGGCGTGATGGGCAGCTACCACCAGAATGCCGTCGACAACGGCTGGTCCCCGGCCGCCGAGCTCGGCGCTGGTGTGTCCAAGACCGTCACCGACAGCTCCGACATCCGCATTGAAGCCGGCTACCGCTATGACTGGGACGACAAGACCCAGCCGGCGAAGAACGGCTACGGCGACTGGTTCCTGGGCTTCAGCATCGTGTCCCGCTTCGGCGAGCCGGCTGCTGCTCCGGTGGCCGCGACCCCGCCGCCGGCTGCTCCGGACTGCTCGAAGCTCGACAGCGACGGTGACGGCGTCAACGATTGCGACGACAAGTGCCCGAACACTCCGGCCGGCACCATCGTCGGTCCGGACGGCTGCCCGCAGAAGGTCGTGATCGACCTGCGCGGCGTCAACTTCAAGTTCGACCGCCCGAAGAAGGGCGAGAAGGACATCAAGAAGGCGCTGGCTGAGCCGACCACCGACTCGATCGCCATCCTCGACCAGGCTGTGGACACCCTGCAGCGCTACCCGCAGGTCAAGGTCAACGTTGCCGGCTACACCGACTCGGTCGGTAAGGACGCCTACAACCAGGATCTGTCCGAGCGTCGCGCTCAGATCGTGTACGACTACCTGACCGCTCACGGCATCGCCGCCAGCCGTCTGGAAGGCCCGGTCGGTCATGGCAAGAACGATCCGATTGGCAGCAACGACACGGATGCTGGCCGCGCCCAGAACCGTCGTACGGAGCTGCAGGTCCAGCAGTAATCGGACTTGTAAACGCAGTACCGAAAAGCCCGGCGCAAGCCGGGCTTTTCTTTTGGCATTTCAGCGGTCACGTGATCACCTACCATGTGGCGATACTCGCCACGTACTTCTTTGCCATTCGATGCGCCCGTCACGCCCGTCACGCCCTTCCAAGGCAAATCCTGCTTCGCAGCCACCGCGCCATGGTTTAGCGCGCGTACTCAGCAAACTGGGCGTCTGCTCGCGCAGCCTAGCCGAGAAGGCGGTGCGCGAAGGCAGGGTGCGTGTCGACGGCAAGGTCGTGCTCGATCCCGAACGTCCCGCCGATGCGCAACGACAGTGCATTACGCTGGACGGCGAGGTCGTGGCGGCGAGCAAGCGCATCTATATCGCGCTCAACAAGCCGCGCGGCATCGTGGTAAGTGCTTCGGATGAGCGCGGTCGCGACACCGTCTATGACTTGCTGAAGAGCGCGGGATTGCCGTGGCTGGGGCCGGTAGGGCGCCTCGACAAGGCAAGCGAAGGCCTGCTGTTGTTGAGCAACGACAGCGTGTGGGCGGCCGGGCTCACCGAGCCGAAGCATCATGTCGACAAGACGTACCACGTGCAGGTCGATAGCATTCCCGATCAGGCGTTGCTTGATGCCTTGGTGGAGGGTGTGGTGGAGCAGGGCGAACGTCTTGCCGCTCGCCGTGCGGTGCTGTTGCGGCAGGGCGAAAAGAATGCGTGGCTGGAGATCGTGCTGGATGAGGGACGCAACCGGCACATCCGACGCCTATTGGCAGCACATGAAATTTCGGTGTTGCGCTTGATCCGGGTGGCGATCGGTTCGCTGGTGCTTGGCGACTTGGCCAAGGGGCAATGGCGTCACCTCGGTGACGATGAGGTGCGGGTACTGGCCCAGTCATAGGTTTTCTTTGGCGAGTTTCGGGGTACCCACCGATTGCTACTGAATGTAGAAGCGTACCCAGTGCGCAATAGCTGCGCGCCTCACCCATGGCCGTGAGAGCCGTCACTCCAGCTCCCTGCGTTGTGCGACCAGTGACTCCCTCTCCCTCCGGGAGAGGGCCGGGGAGCGGGTGCGATTCTCGCCTGATCCATCATCATTGCGCAGCCCAGTAGCGCCACTCCGGCGTCCCAAGCCGGTTAACTCGGAATTTCGGCTTGCTTGATGCGCTATGGCGAGGGTTGCCGCCTGCGACCGACGGGAGTTCCCGTCGGACGCGAGGCGTTTCGATCTTCTACCGGCGACGCGAAGCTAGTCCCTGTGGGGCGATCGAGTCCCCTTTCTTTTGCTGGCCCATGCGCGCGCTTCCTGCGTGCGAACGGCGAACCGCCCGAAGAGGGGAGAGTGGAACGCCGGAGTCAAAGAAAAGCAATCCACAAAAAAATGGCCTTTAGAGAAGGCTCATAGAGATATGTGGGATGGGCATAACGGCTGAGGCCTGCCATCGGTCACGTGCTACCTCGCGCGGCGCGGCTACACGCGCAACGCGATGCGCAGAGGACTTGGAGTGGGAGTGGCGAAGAGGGTTCGTAACGCCCCCTTCGCCAACGCGTTTGCTTAAATCACGCCCAGCTTCTTTCCCACTTTCGTGAACGCGGCGATCGCCTGGTCCAGGTGTTCGCGCGTATGCGCCGCACTCATCTGCGTGCGAATGCGTGCCTGCCCCTGGGGCACTACCGGGTAGAAAAAGCCGGTGACATAGATGCCTTCGTCCAGCAGCTCGGTGGCCATGGCCTGCGCCTTCTTGGCGTCGTAGATCATGACGGGGACGATCGGGTGAACGCCCGGCTTGATGTCGAAGCCGGCCTTGGACATCTGCTCGCGGAAGTAGGCGGTGTTGGCCTTGACCCGTTCGCGCAGGTCGCCTGCAGCGGCGAGCATGTCGAATACCTTGATGCCGGCAGCGACGACGTGCGGCGGCAGCGAGTTGGAGAACAGGTAGGGGCGCGAGCGCTGGCGCAGCATCTCGATGACTTCGCGCGGGCCGGTGGTGAAGCCACCCAGCGCGCCACCGAGCGCCTTGCCCAGCGTGCCGGTGATGATGTTGATCTTGTTGAGCACGCCTTTGACTTCAGCCGAACCGCGGCCGGTGTCGCCAAGGAAGCCGGTGCAATGGCATTCGTCGATATGGACCAGCGCGTTGTACTTCTCGGCGAGCGCGGTGATTTCATCCAGCGGCGCGATGAAGCCGTCCATCGAGAACGCACCATCCGTGGTGATCAGCTTGGTGCGCGCGCCGGCGGCATCGGCAGCCTGCAGCTGCTTTTCGAGGTCGGCCATGTCGCAGTTGGCATAGCGGAAACGCTTGGCCTTGCACAGGCGGATGCCATCGATGATCGAGGCGTGGTTGAGCGCATCGGAAATGATGGCGTCCTCTTCGCCGAGCAATGGTTCGAACAGGCCGCCGTTGGCGTCGAAGCAGGCAGCGTAGAGGATGGTGTCCTCGGTGCCGAAGAAGTCGGCGATCTTCTTCTCCAGCTGCTTGTGCAGGTCCTGCGTGCCGCAGATGAAGCGCACGGAGGCCATGCCGAAGCCGTGCGTATCGAGCGCTTCCTTGGCAGCCTGGATCACGTCGGGATGGTCGGCAAGACCGAGGTAGTTGTTGGCGCAGAAGTTGAGCACTTCCTTGCCGCTGTCGAGGCGGATCTTCGCCGACTGCGGCGAGACGATGATGCGCTCGGCCTTGAACAGGCCCTGCTCACGGATGGATTCGAGTTCGGCGGCGAAGCGCGACTGGCCGGGGTAGCTGCTCATGGGGACGTTCCCGAAGGGGCAAAACGCTATTTTGACCCTTCGCGGGCGGGCTGTGAAGGAACGGCGGGCCAACAGGCACCTGGTGACGCCATCGATCACTGACCCGCCTCCCTCCTTCGCCCCGCGGATGCGAGAAGCCGACATCATGGCCGGCGCACTCGCGTGAAGGCTACCCATTTGGCCCAAGTCTCCGCGCCTGGCGGCTCATCCCGGTACGCGCGGGTATGGCGAGCCGTTCAAAGACATGTCGATTGCTCAATGAAGGGGCAGACCTCTGCGCTCTATCCCTGGTGCAAGCCAAACTCCGCCCGCGTGGTCTTGCCCTTGTCGTCGATACCCTTGGTGTCCAGCACGGCAGGTTTGAGCGACACGCGCTTGTCGTCCAGCTTGCCTTTGAGCCACGCCTGCACGGCGATGGCGCGGCGCTGGGCGAGGTCGCGCATGGCGGACTCGTCTACCGAAACATTGGTTTCCATCAGGCTGCGCATCTCGTCGGGATCGAGCGACTTCTTCAGGCCGATGAAGTTCTTCGGCTTGCCCTTGAAGTCGTCGTCCTTGTACGCGCGTCGAAGGTACTTCTCGTACTCGTCCGGCGTGACGTTGACGGCGGCGAGCGCGGCATCGGAGGTATCGGCGCTCTTGCCGTCCTGATCCAGCGCCTTTTGACGGCGCACCATGGTGTCCACCGTGAATTTGCGCAGCCCATCCTGGTCCTTCGACGGATCGACGCGGCCGGTGATATCGAGGTTGAGCGACGTCTTCTGGTTGAGCATCGCGACGATCTTGCCAAGTCGCTCTTCGGCGTTCTTGTCGAGCACAGCGGAGCCGGGGTCGAACTCGACATAGCCAAGATCTTCATGATCGCCGCCGGCAAATGCGGCGCCGAGCAGGCGGAACGGCGCGGTCACCGCCTTGGCGATCAAATTGCCGACGGCGCGCCAGATCAGGCCGCCCATGCTGAATTGCGGATCGTCCAGCGAACCGGACACCGGCACGTTCACGTCGATGTTGCCCTGCGTGTCCTTCAGCAGCGCCACGGCCAGCTTCACCGGCAGATGCTGGATACCGGGGCTTTCGTCGCGGTCGCCGAAGGTCAGCTGCGTGATGAAGATGTGGTTGTCGGCGTTGAGCTTGCGCTGGTCCAGCATGTAATGGACGTCCATCGTCAGCTTGCCGCCGGTGATGGGATAGCCCGTGTACTTGGTGGAGTAGGCGCTCAGTCCGGTCAGTTCCACCTCATTGGCCTTGCCCTTGATGTCGAGGAAGGCGACGGGCTGCAGCGGATTGATGGTGCCGTCGATGTCGATGGGCGAGTCGTCATTCAACGCCGCCTGCACCGACAGCTCAGCCGGCGGATCGCCTGGCGTGGTGCCAAAAGCACCGATCTTGCCGGTGAGCTTGGTCATGTTGGCGGTGTAGTTGGGCTTGATGAAGTTGTCGGTGTAATTGAGCTGGCCGTTGACCAGCGTGATGCCACCGATGCGGATATCGGCGGGCGGCGTCGCGGGTGCGGTGGAGGCTGGCGCAGGCGGTGCGGCGGCGACTTCCTTCTTCGCTGTCGATGTTGCAGCGCGGGCAGGAGGTGGCGTCGGTGCAGACGCGGCGGGTGCCGGCTTTCCTGGCACCGGTTGCTCGTTCTCGCCGCGCGTCACCGAGACGGGCGCCGACTCGGGATTCGCCACCACCTCGGACAGGTTCAGCGTGCCGTTGGAGTTGACGATCATGCGCGCATAGAACGAACTGAGCACCAGGCTCGCCACGTGCATGCGCGGTGCGCCGATGCCGTAGGAGACATCAAGCTGGTTGCTGCTCAGCGCGCGCCAGCGCAGGAAGTCATCGCCCGTGAGTTTGTCCTGGATGCGCACCTGCTCCAGCGCGGCGTTGCCCTTGTAGGTCATCTTGGGCTCGGCACTGCGTCCGTCGTAATGCAGCTTGCCGGTGCTGGTGATGCGCGCGCTGGAAATGGTCACGTTCAGCGGCACGCTGATGTACGGCTGGAAGCTGGAGATATCCAGGCGCTTGGTGTCCAGCTGGATATCGGCGAGCGTCGGCATCGGCTGCACCTTGCCGTTGGCCGTGAAACTGCCCTTGTCGATGTTGCCCGACAGCTTCATCTCGCGCGGCTCGTTGAGCTTGTCGCTCAGGTTGTCCATGCCGCCGCTGAGCGAGCTGATCTTGATCTTCACCGGCTTGTCGCTGCCGGCTGCCAGGTCGGTGAAGGCGACGGCGGCGTTGTCGAACACAAGATGCGCGATGCTCCAGTGCCACGGTGTGCTGCTGACCTCGGTCTTCTTCGCTGGCGCGCCCTTGGCGGCGAACAGGTCGACGAGGCTGATGTACTTGTTGGTGTTGCGCTGTACGTCCAGGCTCAAGCCCGTGGCCTTGACGGTGCCGAGCTGCGCCTGCTGCGTGGCCAGATCGATCTGGGTGATCTCCGACTCCAGCACCTTCCACGCCACCGGCGAATCGTGACCCTTGTATTGCGGCTCCATCGCGAAGTCGGTGACGGTGGCGTGGGCGTTGGACAGGTGAATGTTGAACGGCTTGCCCCAATCGACCTGCAACTGGCCGATGGCATCCAGCTTGCCGTTGGTCAGGCGCGCCGCCAGGCCCTGGTAGGTGGCTGCCTGCAGCGGCGCCATGTCGACCTGCTTGGCGTTCAGCGCCGCAACGAACTTGCTCTTGGCCAGATCCACCGTGCCCTTCATGGACAGTTCGCCGCCGAAGAATTGCGCCGTTACGTCCAGCTTCGCCGCCGGGGCCGCCTGCATGTTCAGCCCCTGGATGCCGCCGTGGAGATTGTTGACGTCAATCTTGCCGGTGGCATTGGCGTAATGGATGGCGCTGTTGGCGAGCGTCATCGAGGCGATGCGAAGGTCCATCGGCTGGGCTTTCGCATCGCTGGCGGGCTTCGCCGGCGCCGCCGTCAGCGTATCGAAATTGCTGCGGCCTTCTGGGGTCGAGGTGTAATAGAGCTGCGCCTGCTCGAGCGCGAGTGCGCCGATCACATAGCGCGATTGCAGCGGCTGCACATCGGACAGATCGGCGGTGCCCTTGCCAAGACTCAGGATCGCCTGGCCGTCGCTGCTGTTGAGCGTGAAATCATCCAACTGCAGCTTGCCGGTGAGTTGCAGCTGGGGTTCGGGCTTGGCCTGCACGAAATGCAGGGTGAGGTCGCCGCTCAGCAGACCCTTCGGGATCCTGACGGGCAGCGTCGTGGGCGCGTAGGCGATGTAGCGCGCGAGATCGAGCCGGTCGAGGCGGAAGTCGATGGTCGATTCGCGGTTGTCCGCGAAAGGTTTGGTATGGCCATCCATGCGCAACGGGCTACCGTCCACCTTCATCGAGAGCAGCGGCTGCACGAAGATGTCGGTATCGCTGGGCAGGTTCGCGATGAACGGGATACCCAGTTCGAGGTTCTCGACGTGATGGCTGGTTTTCAGTGCGTCATCCTGGAACTGGATGTCGCCGCCGTGCACGCTGATGTTGGACAACGCGAAGCGGGTGGGCGGTGCGTTCGGGTCCGAAGGCGTGGCGTTGAAGCGATCGATGATGTCGCTGAAATTGAAACGCTGGTCGCCCGTGCGCACGATGCGGATGCGCGGGCGTTGCAGGGAGAGTTCGTCCAGCACCGGCTTCAGGCGGAACAGCGAACCCCACGAGGCATTGATGACCGCCTGGTCGATGTCCACGAACGGCGATTTGCCGTCACCGTCCGCGATATGCAGCTGGTCGAGCTCCAGGCGCAACGTATAAGGATTCAGATGCACGGCGCCCAGGGTGACCTGGCGCTGCAACGCGGCGCTCGCGCGCTTCTCGATCTGGCTGCGGATGATGTAGGGCGCAGCAAGGAAGCCGAGCAGCCCGAAGACCACGATCGCGATGACGGCGATCAGGCTCCACTTGCGGACGCGGTGCGAATGATAAATGGCGAGGGCGCGGTCGCGTCCTGCGGCCAGACGGGGGTTGCTGAACAGATCAGCCATGCCGACGATGCTCCGATGTCATCGCGAGCCGACCGTGCGAGGTCTCGACGACCTGTTACGTCACCATCCGGTCATGTCATCGGCGCGCCCTAGGCGAGGAGTGTACTAGGGCGGCCGAGACGGAAGCATCGGTTTCTCCGCCGGGCGTGCCGGCGGAATGTTCGATTATGTGACGGTTTCGTGGATGCTCAGCTCCAGGAGCACACGACCTTGCCGCACTTGCCCGCATCCATCAGGTCGAAACCTTTCTGGAAGTCGTCGATGTGGATCTGGTGCGTGAGCACCTTCTGCAGCGGGAAGCCGGTGAGTACCATCTGGGTCATCTTGTACCAGGTCTCATACATGCGACGGCCGTAGATGCCCTGCAGGGTGAGGCCCTTGAAAATCACCTTGTCCCAGTCGATGCCCGCGCCGCGCGGCATGATGCCGAGCATGGCGATCTTGCCGCCGTGGTACATGCACTCGAGCATGTCATTGAAGGCGCGCGGGTTGCCGCTCATTTCCAGGCCCACGTCGAAGCCTTCCATGTGCAGATCCTTCATCACGTCCTTCAGCGACTGGTTGGCCACGTTCACCACGCGGGTGGCGCCCATGTCCGCCGCCAGCTTGAGGCGGTAGTCGTTGATGTCGGTGACCACGACGTTGCGTGCGCCCACGTGCTTGGCGATGCCGGCGGCGATGATGCCGATCGGGCCCGCGCCGGTGATCAGCACGTCTTCGCCGATCATGTCGAATTCCAGCGCGCAGTGCGCGGCGTTGCCATAAGGATCGAAGAAGGCGGCCAGCTCGGACGGAATCTGGTCGGGGATCGGCCACAGGTTCGAGGCCGGCATGGTCATGTACTCGGCGAACGCGCCATTGCGGTTCACGCCGATGCCCACGGTGTTCGGGCACAGGTGCTGGCGGCCGGCGCGGCAGTTGCGGCAGTGGCCGCACACGATGTGGCCTTCGGCCGAGACGCGGTCGCCGATCTTGTAGCCGGTGACGCCGGGGCCGATTTCCACGATGCGGCCGACGAACTCGTGGCCGATGGTCAGGCCGGGCTTGATGGTGCGCTGGGACCAGTCGTCCCACTTGTAGATGTGCAGGTCGGTGCCGCAGATCGCGGTCTTTTCCATCTTGATCAGCACCTCGTTGGCGCCGACCTCGGGGACGGGCACTTCTTCCATCCAGATGCCCTGCTCGGGCTTGCGCTTGACCAGGGCTTTCATCGTCTGAGGCATGGGATTTCCGTGGGGAAGGGCGGGAAAACGGACATTATAGAAGGCGGCCGGGGCGTCGGCTTCATGCACTGCAACGTTGTGGTCCCGGCCCCGTGCTTTTACTGTCGCAAGACTGTGCGTCACTGAACGGAGCGGGCGAATGCGTTTGAGCACGATGGGGAGTTCGGTCTTGGCGAGGGGGAAGCTAGGAAAGTGGCCGGTCGCGGCTACGCTGATACTGGTGTCGGGCCTGGCGCTGTCGCCGGCCTGGGCGGCGCCGGAGCAGGGCGTCAAGGCGCCCCTGCAGTTCCGCATCACCGAAGGGAACATCGAGAACGCGTTCTTCCAGGACGGCAGCATCGCCGCCCATCTGCTGCTCAGTTCAGGGGAGAAGCCGCGCGTGCTGGTGGCTTTCCCGGCCGGTAACAGCGGGGCGGGTCTCTGGTTCGAGCCTGCCGACAAGCCGGTGCGATGGTCCTTGGGCCAGCTGACCGGCCAGCGCCGCACGGTGGATGGCCAGGCCTGGAACGGCATCGCCGCCGACGCCAGCGTGACGGCGGACGGTCTGGTGCTGAAGGATGCCGTGCTCGGCAGCATCCGCATGCTGCGCGATTACCAGCAGGGCCAGGGCTACGCGGCACAGCTTGCCGCCACGCCGAAGGTCGCCGCCACACCGCAGTTCACCGAGCGCTCGGTGAGCTGGCAGCGCCAGCGACTGGATGGCGCGCCGGGCTATGCCATTGCGTTGAGCACGGACAACGGTCGATTCACGCGGGAAGACGGTCACATCGTGCTGCGCCCGGACCACGCGGGCGAGGCCATGCACCTGCACATCGAGGCGAGCACGGGCGAAACCCCGCTGACGCCGTTCTCGAATCTGCTCAACGATCGCGCGCAGCCTGACGAGCGCAGCCGCGAGGCGCTGCAGTTCCTCAGCTACCGCGAGAAGTTTCTCGCCGGCTCGTGGCGCTTCGACACCTATTTCGGCCGCGACACGATGATGTCGCTGCGCCTGCTGATGCCGGTACTGCAACCGGCGGCGATCGACGCCGGTATCGCCTCGGTGCTGGCGCGCCTGTCGCCTGACGGACAGGTCGCGCACGAGGAAGGCATAGGCGAGTTCGCCGTGCTGCAGCACCTGAAGGAACAGGGCAAGGCGTCGGCCGAGCCGATCTACGACTACACGATGGTCGACGGCAACGTCATGCTGCCGCCGGTCGCGGTCGCATGGCTGTTGGAAGACCCGCGCGGCCGTGAAGGCGCCCGCGCCTTCCTCGCGGCGAAGCTCGGAGCGGGGCGACAGGGCGATGCGCTGGTGCGCAACCTGCTGTTCGTCGCCGCGAGCAGCGAAGCGTTCGCGCGCCAGCCGGTGTATTCGAACCTGGTTGCGCTCAAGCCCAATGCCAAGGTGGGTCAGTGGCGCGATAGCAACGAGGGCATCGGCCGTGGCCGCTATCCCTACGACGTCAACGCGGTCTGGATGCCGGCCGCGTTGCGCGCCATTGGTCAGTTCCTCGACGCCGGCCTGCTGGAAAACTACACCACGCCCGCACAGCGCGAACGCCTGCGCGCGGCCGCGGCCAGCGCCAACGACTGGGAGCAGCACGCCAGTGGGCTGTTCACCGTGCGCATCCCGAACGATCGTGTCAGCCAGCAGGTACGCGATTACGCGAAGCAGATCGGTGTGTCGGATGCCTCCGCGCTGAAAGCCGTGGACGGCGGCAATGTCGAGTTTCCCGCCATCGCCCTGGACGCGCAGGGCAAACCGATACCGGTACTGAATTCCGATGAAGGTTTCCAGCTGCTGTTCGGCAAGCCGGAAGCCGCCGTGCTGGATCGCAACGTCAGCAATCTGATGCGGCCGTTCCCGGCCGGCCTGATGACCGACGTGGGCATGGTGGTCGCCAATCCTGCGTACGCCGATCGCGATGTGTGGTCGCGCTTCGGCAACAACGCCTACCACGGCACCGTGGTCTGGGCATGGCAGCAGGCGATCATGGCCGCCGGCCTGAAGCGCCAGCTGGCCCGCAGCGATCTGCCGGCGACGACACGCCAGTATCTCGAAGCGGCACAGGCGGGGCTGTGGCATGCGATCTGCGCGGCACAGGCGGTGCGTACCTCGGAGCT
>Ga0209258_100551_pt1 | contig 33759 bp, 35 predicted proteins | sample Araplaol_mTSA_r2_FD_184281 | JGI IMG/M metagenome (GOLD analysis project Ga0209258, IMG submission 184281) | Arabidopsis root microbial communities from North Carolina, USA - plate scrape CL_Col_mTSA_r2 (SPAdes) (version 2) | ecosystem: Host-associated > Plants > Roots > Endosphere | place: USA...
AGACTCCTGCTTTGCTTCTGCCTGCAGCCTTCCTGGCCGCATCGGCCCTGCCGACCATGGCGGCCGGTCAGGACAAGACGCCAGCCTACACGCCCTTGCGCCCCGTCAGCGAATGCCTGCGGCCGGACCGGGTCAACGAATGGTATGTCATCGACACCACGACGGTGATCGCTCGAGCCGGGCCCGACCGCTATGTGATCAAGCTGCAGGCCAAATGTCCGCAACTGGGCATCGGACAAAGCCTGCGTTTTCGCCCCAATCGCGCCAACCAGGCGGCAGGCATGGGCGCGATGTGCGGCGAGGCGGGCGAGACGGTGGCCTCACGTGACCAGCCTCCCTGCGCCGTACAGTCGATCGCCAGGATCGACAAAGCCCAATTCGATGCGCTCGGCAGCAAGTCCAAGAAACACGGGACGCAGCCTTGACGTGATGCGAAACGAAAAAGCCCGGCATGCGCCGGGCTTCTTTTCGTACGCGAGCACTGATCGATCAGTGGCCGTAGTGACGATAGCCGCCGCGATAGTAGTACCCGCCACGATGGTAATAACCCGGATGGCCCACCACCACGGTGGCGCCAACGGCAGGGCCGTAATACACCGGCGGCGGCGGACCGTAGACGACCGGAGCCGGGGCGTAATACACCGGCGGCGGCGGCGCGTAGACCACGGGGGCCGGCGCGTAATAAGCCGGGCCCACCACGGGCAGACCGATACCCACATTCAAGCTCACATGGCTACCCGCGAATGCCGGAGCGACGGCGACACAGCCGATCAGCATGGCAGTCGCCAGGGCAACGCGCTTGACGGTGGAAATCTTAGTTTTCATGAGTTTGTCTCCCAAGGGAGGCTTGATTCCGACAGAAGGGCTCGACAATGCCTTCTATCGCTCTTTGCCGGAGTCAATGCTCGGACTTTTGCGCTGAATCGGCACTGAGCAAAAATCCCCTGTCGGTTCAGCGCCTTCCCTGATTGCGGACGTGGTTCACAGTACCGCCCCAGGGCGATTCCTGAGGGTGCAAACGCAGAATCCAGCACCCGTGAATGTCGGCCCGGCGCGTGAAATCGAACGGAATGCTGGGAGTGCTCCAATCCTCGACGCTGAACCGTTCATTCAGTGCTTCATGATCCAGCTTGAAGCGCCGGAAATTGTTGGAAAACACGATGACGCCGTCCGACGCGAGACGGTCGGCGCAGGCCAGCAGCAGTTTCACGTGGTCGCGCTGGACGTCGAAGTCCTCGGCCCGCTTGGAGTTGGAGAACGTCGGCGGATCCACGTAGATCAGCCCATAACGTTCCCGATCGCGCTGCAGGAAGGTCATCGCATCGGCTTGCATCAACCGGTGTTTTGCCCCGGTAAATCCGTTGAGCGCCAGGTTGCGCGACGCCCAGTCCAGATAGGTCGCGGAAAGATCGACGCTGGTGGTGTCCTGCGCGCCGCCATCGGCCGCATACACGCTGGCGGTCGCGGTATAGGCGAACAGGTTGAGGAAGCGCCGGCCCTTGGCCAGTTCGCGCACCTTGGCGCGCACAAGGCGGTGATCGAGGAACAGGCCCGTGTCCAGGTAATCGGTAAGGTTCACGAGGAAGTGCAAGCCGCCTTCGGCCACCTCGATGAACTCGCCGCGCTGGTCGAATTGCCCGTACTTGGAACCACCCTTGCCGCGCTCACGGGTCTTCAGCGCAATGCGCTCGCGCGGCACGCCCAGCACTTCGCCCGCCACGCGCACGATTTCGCGAAGTCGATGGCGCGCAGTCTCCGCCGGGATGTCGGCCGGCGCGCGGTATTCCTGGATATGCAGCCAGGGACCGCCAGCGTCCTGTCCGTAGACGTCGATGGCCGCGGCGTACTCAGGCAGGTCCTGATCATAGGCACGCCAGCAGGCGATGCCCTCGCGCTCCAGCCGCTTGCGCAGGTGACGCAGGTTTTTCTCCAGTCGGTTGCGCAGCATCTGCGCACCTTCGGACAGCGGCTTTACCTCACGCGGCGTTTCGCTGTGCGCGTGCAGCTCGAACACCAGCAGCACGGTTTCCAGCGCACCGTTGTAGAGCGCGTATTTCTTTTCCGCACGCAGCGGAATGGCGTGGCCAAGCTCCGCATCGCCAGCCAGAACAGCGGCGCGCCAGCCGGCGAACCGCTCACGCAGGGTTTCGCCCAGCGCGCGATACAGGCGAGGCATCTCGGCCCGATCGCCCAGGCGCTCGCCATAAGGCGGGTTGGTGATCACCAGCCCGCGCGTGTACCCCGGCGGTGGAGACACGTGGGTGGCGTCATGCTTGTCCAGCGTAAGGAACCCGGACACGCCCGCTTCCTGGGCGTTGCGCTTGGCGGTCTGCACCATGCGCGGATCGGCATCGCTGCCGAAGAAGCAGCTGCGCAGGCTGCGCAGGCCGGCTTCGGCGCGTTGCCGAGCTTCATCCAGCAGGCTGCGCCACAGGGCAATGTCATGCTGCTGCCAACCGAGGAAGCCGTAGTACTCGCGATGCAGGCCGGGCGCCACATCGGCGGCCATCCAGGCGCCTTCGATCAGCAAGGTGCCCGAACCGCACATCGGATCCAGCAGCGCGCCGCCTTCGGCATACACTTCCGGCCAGCGCGCGCGCAGCAGCATGGCGGCGGCGAGGTTTTCCTTCAGCGGAGCTTCGCCCTGCAGCTCGCGCCAGCCGCGGCGATGCAGCGGCGCGCCCGAGAGGTCCAGCGAGACCGTGGCGCGATCGCGACGAAGACGCAGGTTGATGCGCACGTCGGGCTCTTCGGTGTCCACGTCCGGCCGCGAGCCGTCGCGCTGGCGAAACTGGTCGACCACCGCATCTTTCACGCGCTGGGCGATGAATTGGCTGTGCGTGAGCTTGCTCTGTGCCGAGTTCGCATCCACTGCGAGCGTGGCGCGGGATGCCAGATACTTCGACCAGTCGATGGCCTGCACGCCGGCGTAGAGCGCGTCATCGGTGGCTGCGTCGAACTCCGCCAGCGGCATCAGCACGCGACTGGCCAGTCGCGACCAGAGGCAGGCGCGATAGGCCGTGGCGAGGGTGCCAGCGAAGTGCACGCCCGCGAGCGCCTCGCGCACGTCTTCGGCGCCGAGCGCGACCAGTTCGTCGCGCAACAGGTATTCCAGACCCTTGGGGCAGGTGGCGAAGAAGGCGCTCATGCCGAAGCCGCCACGGATTCAAGGAACAGGCGGAACTGGCCGACGATGTGGTCCACGCTCGCGCTCAATCGATGATCGTCATCGACCACGACCAGCGGCAGACGCTTGCGCTGTGCGAACGTCAACACGCCTTCGGGCGGACAGATGTCGTCCTGCCAGCCGTGGTAGAGCAAGGCGGGCACGCCCGGCCGCAGGTCAAATGCTTGGCGGTAACCCGGGATTTCGCTGGGGGTAGCCAGCAGGAACAGCCCGGCCACCGGGCGCTGCAGCGACGCCAGGCCCGACACGAACGAGCCCATGCTCGACCCGACCAGCACCGGCGGCCGGTCCAGCGCGTCGATGGCGGCGGTGAGGCGTGCCAGGCGCGGATCGACCGAGCCCGCATGGCCACGCGCGTCGTCCTCCCGATAGTCAGGCCGCTGGGTCGCCCAGCCGAGGGTTTCCGCGAAAGCGGCCAGCACGCTGACCTTGGTGGCGTCCGGGCCCGAATCCGAGCCGTGCGAAAGAATGATCTGGCCGCCCATCGCGGTCTCCGAAAACTGCATCAAGCCGTGCATCGTAACAGGCGCGGTTCCTGGCCCATTAGACTGCCGCCATGTCCATGACCATCGTCGACCAGCCCCTGCCCTACGTCCACCTGTTGCCCGAGCGCCCGGCCGAGGCCGTGGAAATGGTGGTCATCCACTGCACCGAGCTGCCCGACCTCGCCGTGGCCCGCGAGTACGGCGAGCGCGTGCTGTACGAGGACCGGGGCACCGGCGCCAGCGGCCACTACTACATCGATCGCGACGGCAGCATTTACCGCTACGTTCCCACCAGCCGGGTGGCGAACCACGTGCGCGGGCACAACCCCAATTCCATCGGCATCGAGCTGGTGAACCTCGGCCGCTACCCGCACTGGTGGGACTCCCGTCACCAGACCATGACCGAACCCTACACGCCGGCCCAGCTCCAAGCGTTGCGCACCCTGCTGCACCAGCTGCGCAAGGAGCATCCCAACCTGCGCCAGATCGCCGGCCACGAGGACCTGGATACGGCCCGCCTGCCCGCCTCGGACGATCCGTCGATCGACGTGCCGCGCAAGCTCGACCCCGGCCCGTTGTTCCCGTGGGCGCAGGTCCTGGAAGGCAGTGGCCTGGAACGCACCGGAGCCGGCAGTGACGCCCCGGCTATAATCGCGCGCTAACTTTTGCCCCCCGAGTGCCCCATGACGGAAAACAACGTCCGAGAACTGGTCGACCTGCTTGAGCTCGAGCGTCTCGAGGACAACCTGTTCCGCGGCCAGAGCCGTGACATCGGCACGCACTTCGTCTTCGGTGGGCAGGTGCTCGGCCAGGCGCTATCGGCCGCGCAACGCACGGTGGAGGCGCCACGCGAGGCCCACTCGCTGCACGCCTATTTCCTGCGCGCGGGCGACATCAACGCGCCCATCGTCTACAGCGTGGAACGCACCCGCGACGGCGGCACGTTCTCATCGCGCCGGGTGGTGGCGATCCAGCATGGCCAGCCCATCCTGAACGGCTCGATCTCGTTCCAGGTACCGGAAACCGGTTTCGAACACCAATCGTCGATGCCCGAAGTTCCGGTCCCCGAGGACATCGACCCCATGCAGCCGCTGCCACCCGAGCGCTTGGCCAAGCTGCCGGAGAAACTGCAGCGCTGGCTGGGCGTGGATGCGCCGTTCGAATTCCGCCATGTGTGGCCGCAGGACAAGCTGCACCCCGTCAAGCGCCCGCCGTTCCAGCACATCTGGTTCCGGCTGACGGCGCCCGTGGGTGACTCGCCGGAGCTGCACCGCTCGCTGCTGGCCTACGCCTCGGACTTCAACCTGATCGGCACGGCCACCCTTCCGCACGGCATTTCCTACTACACCCACAATGTGCAGATGGCGAGCCTGGACCATGCGCTGTGGTTCCACCGACCGTTCCGCGTGGACGAATGGCTGCTCTATTCCTTCGACAGCCCCACGGCACAAGGCGCCCGCGGCCTGGCCCGCGGCCAGATCTTCAGCCGTGACGGTCGGCTCGTGGCCTCCACCGCCCAGGAAGGCCTGATCCGCCTGCGCGGCTGAGGGCCGGGAGGCCCGTAGTAAAATTGAACGCGGGCGCATTGCCGCCCGCTGATCCGCCCGGCCCGGCCGGACGGCAAACCAGGGTTTCCCCATGCGCCAGCTCTATACCTCGCCCCGTCAGGACAACATCGATCGCGTTGCCGCGCTGCTCACCGAGCAGGGCATCGAGTGCACCATCGAAAACCGGTCGAACTACAACCGCCCCACCTACCAGCGCTTCAGCTACTCGCAACGCAGCGAAAACCGCGACAACTGGGCCCAGGTCTGGGTCACCCGGGCGGACGACTACACCCGTGCCCGCTCATTGCTGAAGGAGCTGGGCATCGAGCCGGTGGTGCGCCACGGCGAAGAACTGGCCCTGTCGCGGAATCCGACCCCGGAAGGGCGTCGCCGGAGCGTCGCCACGCGGATCCGCCGCATTGTGCTGTTGGCGGTGGCGGGGGCCTTTGTGGTGCTCATGCTTCGTTATATGGGCGTGATCTGAGCGGGCTCAGCCTGAACCGACAGCCTGATTGGTCACCCTGACCTCATCTATCGGCATTTTCCTACTCACATGACAGGGCTGACCGGACATAGAATCGGTCCATGCGCTCTGATCGTGTCCGCCTGTTCCAAACGCTGCCGCACACCTGCGGCTACTTTGCCGAGCGCACGGCACAGAACCTCGTGATCGATCCGGCCGCGCCGCAGCTGGACCAGTTGTACGGCCCGGCGCTGGAACGCGGCTTCCGCCGCGCCGGCGGTCACCTGTACTACCCCTATTGCAGCAACTGCCGCGCCTGCACGCCCTGCCGCATCGACGTGGCGCACTTCATGCCCGATCGATCGCAGCGACGTTGCCTCAAGCGCAATGAAGACCTGCATGTCATCGAGTCGATGGCCGGCTACAACACCGAGCGGCATGCGCTGTACGAGCGTTACCTGCGCCAGCGACATCCGGGCGGTGGCATGGATGAGGCGGACGCCAGCGACTTCCGACGCTTTCTCACGGCCCCGTGGAGCCCCACGCTGTTTCTGGAGTTCCGCCACGGCTCGCGACTGCTCGGCGTCGCCGTAACCGATCTTTGCCTGCAAGGTCTGTCGGCGGTCTACACGTTCTACGACCCGGATGAAACCGCCCGTGGCCTGGGAACCTACGCCATCCTTCAACAGGTGGCGCTGGCCAAGCGCCGCGGCCTGCCATGGGTATACCTGGGCTTCTGGATCGCCGGCCACCCGAAGATGGACTACAAGCGGCGCTTCCGCCCACTGCAGATCCGCACCAGCGAAGGTTGGGTGGAGATGCCGGAGAGCTGACTCCGGCAATCAAAGCAACCCCTGCAGGAGCGCACCCTGTGCGCGACCGCGGCGCCATGCAGCCACCGCGGTGTCCGGCTTTCGCCACCGCGTAATGCAGCTCGAATGCAGCATCGATCGCGCACGGGGTACGCTCCCAAAGGGCGAAGCGCTTACGGCGTTCCGATATCCAGCACGACGCGTCCCTGGATATGTCCTTCGCGCAGTCCTTGCAGTACGTCGTTCACGTCCTCCAACTTGCGCCGCTCGATCGTCGGCACCACCTTGCCCTCGGCCGCGAATGCGACAGCTTCGGCCAGATCCTTGCGGGTACCGACGATCGAGCCGCGGATGGTCAGGCGCTTGAGTACGACGTCGAAGATCGGCGTCGCGAAATCGCCCGGCGGCAAGCCGACCAGGCTCATGGTGCCGCGGCGACGGGTGAAGTTCAGCGCCTGCGAGAACGCCTTCGGCGACACCGCCGTCACCAGCACGCCATGCGCGCCACCGCCGGTAGCATCCAGCACTTCTTCGACCGCGTTGGGACTGCGTGCGTCTACGGCAGCCGATGCGCCAAGTTTGCGCGCCAGCGCCAGCTTTTCCTCGGCCACATCCACCGCCACGACATTCAAGCCCATGGCTGTTGCGTATTGGATGGCCAGATGGCCAAGGCCGCCGATGCCGGAGATCGCGATCCATTCGCCGGGGCGCGCCTCTGTCTCGCGGATACCCTTGTAGGTCGTCACGCCCGCGCAAAGGATCGGCGCCATCGCCGCGTAGTCGACGTCTTTCGGCAGCCGCGCCACGTAGGCGGCGTTGCCGATGGCATATTCGGCGAAACTGCCGTTCACGCTGTAGCCGCTGTCGTGCTGCGCCTCGCACAGCGTTTCCCAACCGGTGATGCAGTATTCGCAATGCCCGCATGCGTCATGCAGCCAGGCAATGCCGACCGCGTCGCCCACTTTCAGGTTGTCCACGCCCTCACCCAGGGCGACCACCACGCCAACGCCTTCGTGCCCGGGAATGAAAGGAGGTTGCGGCTTTACTGGCCAATCGCCATCGACGGCATGCACGTCGGTATGACAGACACCGCTGCTGACGATCTTTACCAGCACTTCGCCACGCCTGGGCGCGGGCACGGGTACTTCCTCGATACGCAGCGGTTCGCCGAAGCGATGTGCAACGGCGGCCTTCATCGTCCTGGGTGCCATGAGCGATCTCCTTGAGGTCCTCGAGCGCAGCCGCCCGGTTGCGTCATGCGACTCGGTGCTGCGCGGGGCACCTCAAGATGCCGTCCATCACGTGATGGACGGATGACCTGGATCAATCAAATGCGATGTTTCAGGAGTTGACTACTGCCTGCGGTACGACCGGGTACGGATGCAGCTTGACCAGCGGTACCGAAATGCCGTCGTCGCCCACCACGCGGCAATGCGTGCGATCCAGCTGCCGTGGTTCTTCCACGCCGCAGCTGTGCGCGATGATGCCCACCTCGTGCATGACGTTGGTAGCGTAGTGCGCGACACGCTCGCTCTTGTCGGTGACGACAAGGCCGCGCTGCAATTTTGGATTCTGCGTGGTGATGCCCGTGGGACAGGTGTTTCGATTGCATTGCAGCGACTGGATGCAGCCCAGCGCCAGCATGAAGCCACGCGCTGAATTGACGAAGTCCGCGCCCATCGAGAGCGCCCACGCCACGTCATACGCGGTGATGCATTTGCCCGAGCAGATCACCTTGATGCGCTCGCGCAGGCCCTTCACGATCAGCATGTCCACCAGCATCGGCAGCGCCTCGTGGAGCGGCAGACCCACGCCCTCCATCAGCGTCTGCGGCGCCGCGCCGGTGCCTCCTTCGGAGCCATCGACGATAATGAAGTCCGGCGCGCTCTCGATGCCACGCCGGTGTACCTCGTCGCACAGTTCGGCAATCCACTCGACGCCGCCGAACACCGCCTTGAAACCCACAGGCTTGCCGGTGAGATCCCGGATATGACGGATGGCATCCATCAGCTCCGTGACGTTGCCTATGTCGAGATGACGGTTGGGACTCTGCGAATCTTCGCCTACCGGAATCCCGCGGATTTCCGCGATCTCGGGAGTGACTTTCACGCCCGGAAGCAGCCCACCCATGCCGGGCTTGGCGCCCTGGCCGAGCTTGATGCTGACCATCTTCACCTGCGTGTGCGCGCAGATCGCCAGCAGCTTGCCGTCATCGAGCTTGCCATCCGGCGTGCGCACGCCGTACTTGGCGGTGCCGATCTCGAAGATGATGTCGCAGCCGCCTTCCAGGTGGTAAGGCGCGAGACCGCCCTCGCCCGTGTCCATCCAGATGCCCGCTTTCGCCGCGCCACGCGACAGCGCGCGCACCGCCGGCGCGGACAACGCGCCGAAGCTCATGGCCGAGATGTTGAAGAACGCGGCGTGCTGATAAGGCTCGCGCGAGTACGGCCCCAGGGTCACCGGCCGCGGCTCGAGGTGCCGATCGCCCAACGCGGGAAACGGCGCATTGACGAAGAACGGTACGCCTTCGCCACGCAGGTCGCGGGTGGAACCGAACGCGTTGGTGTTGTCCACGTTCTTGGCCGCGCGATACACCCACATGCGCTGCGCGCGGTTGAACGGAAGTTCCTCGCGATCGCTGGAATACAGGTACTGGCGGAAGAATTCGCCCAGATGCAGGAACCAGTAACGGAAGTGACCGATCACCGGAAAATTGCGCAGCACCGAGTTGGAGGTCTGGTTGCGGTCCACGAACCACACCACCATCACGACGACGACCAGCAGCACGAGCAATAGCAGGAACAGGGCGGCGAACGTCTCGATCACTACGACCAGCCAATGCGCAAATCCCGACGGTTCCATCATGGTCTCCGGTTGTCATCGTTTTGCCCACGCTCCCAAACGAACCGGGGAACGAGGGGCCACATTGCGGCGGCATCTTCGCATCGCGCGCGTTCGATCTCCGTCGTCAGCGCCCGTTGCACGTGATCCTCAGCTCAAAGCGAGCGAAAGGAAAGCGTCACAGCTCCACGCGCAAGGTCTTCGCCGCGGTGATCGCCTTGACCTTCGCCAACTCGATGTCTTCGTCGCGAGCCAGCGTGACAGCCATGCGCCGACGACCCTTCACCGTGGGCTTGCCGAAGATGCGCAACTGCGTGTCGGGGAGACGCAGGGCGTCAGCCACGTTGAAGTATCGCGGAGCCTCGCCCTCGCCTTCCACCAGCACCGCGCACGATGCCGAAGGGCCAAGCTGGCGGATGCCGGGAATGGGCAGGCCAAGGATGGCGCGTGCATGCAGCGCGAACTCGGAAAGGTCTTGCGAAATCAGGGTCACCAGGCCGGTGTCGTGCGGACGCGGGCTCACTTCCGAGAAGATCACCTGATCGCCCTTGACGAAAAACTCCACGCCGAACACGCCCCAGCCACCCAGAGCGCCGGTAATCGCGGCCGCCTGACGCTGCGCTTCGACGAGCGCCGCATCGCTCATCGGCTGCGGCTGCCATGACTCGCGATAATCGCCATCTTCCTGGCGATGCCCGATCGGCGCGCAGAAGCTCGTGCCGTCCTTGTGCTGCACGGTCAGCAGGGTGATTTCGTAGTCGAAATCGACGAAGCCCTCGACGATCACCCTGCCCTTGCCGGCACGACCGCCGGATTGGGCGTAATCCCAGGCCGCCTGCAGCTCGTTTTCATGGCGCACCACGCTCTGCCCCTTGCCGGAAGAACTCATCACCGGCTTGATCACGAAGGGCAGGCCGATCTCGGCCACGGCATGGCGATACTCGTCTTCCGTTTCGCAGAAGCGATAGCGCGAGGTTGGCAACTTGAGTTCTTCGGCGGCGAGGCGGCGGATGCCCTCGCGATCCATCGTGAGCCATGCGGCCCGCGCTGTGGGAATCACGCGCAGGCCGCCTTTTTCAAGTTCGACCAGGGTCGGGGTATGGATGGCCTCGATTTCCGGCACCACGAGATCGGGCTTTTCCTGCTCGATCAGCTGGCGCAGCGCGGCGCCGTCCAGCATGTCGATCACATGGCTGCGGTGCGCGACCTGCATCGCAGGCGCGTTCGCATAGCGATCCACCGCGATGACTTCCACGGCATAACGCTGCAGCTCGATGGCCACCTCTTTGCCAAGTTCGCCGGAACCCAGCAGCAGCACGCGCAGGGCGTGTTCGGAATAAGGCGTGCCAAACGGCTTCATCGATGTCTCCCTGGGGCGGCAAACACGCATTGTAAGCGGCCGGGAGAGGCGGTGCGGTGACCTGTCGGAAGTCCCATTGACGAATGCCTCCAACCGGCATTGACTGTTGTCGTCACCGTCCCCGCGGAACGCCTATGCGCAACCGGACTGCCATGCTGTTGCTGGTGTTGTCGTTGTGCCCCGCCCCCGGAGCCATTGCCCGGGCCGAGACGGTAGCGTCCCCGGATACCGCATGGATGACCGTGCTGCTGGGTGGCCGCAAGATCGGTCATCTGGAGATCGAGCACGAACGCGTCGGCGACGTGGTCACCACGACGCAGAACCTGGTGATCGAGCTCAATCGCAGCGGCAGCGGCATCCCGTTGGGCGTGCTGACCCGCAGCGTGGAAAGCAGCACCGGCGAACCGTTGGGGTTCTATGCCCGCAGCACGCTGTCCTCAGCCGACACCATCGTGGAGGGCAAGCGCCAGCCCGGCGGCGACTTCGCCGTCAGCACGACCGTCGACGGCAATACACGCGAGACCCTGTTGGTCTGGCCGCCCGGCGCCATGCTCAGCGAAGGCCAGCGCCTTGCCCTCGTCAAGGCGGCGGGCAGCCCTGGCGAGAACTACACCATGGACATGTTCGACCCGGCCAGCCAGGCCGTCGCCCGCGTGGCGATGACGGTGATCGGCGACGAGAAGGTGGCTTTGCCCGAAGGCACGATGGTGCTCAACCACCAGCGCCAGGTGCTGAAGACACCTCGTGGCTCGCAGACCATGGATCTGTGGCTGGACAGCCAGGGCTTCGCCCGCAAGGGCATGCTCGACATGCTCGGCCGCAAGCTGGAAATGCTGGCCTGCAGCCGCAAGTGCGCGATGGCGCCGGTGCAGAAGATGGACATGTTCCGCGCCGCCATGGTCGATTCACCGCGGCTGCTGCCTGCCTATCTGCGCTCATCGTTCCTGCGTTACCGCGTCCGCACGCCGGCGGGCAGCCCCCAACCGATCATTGGCACCGACGAACAACGCGTGACGAATCTGGGCCGCGGCACCTGGCTGGTCGATGTCGGCAACCCTCAACCCGGTGGACAGGCCCCGCCGGGCGCCGAAGACACGCTGCCCAATCCCTGGGTGCAGTCCGACGCGCCGGAAATTCGCGAGTTGGCCACGCGCGTCGTTGGCGATGCGCACGACGACCTGCAGAAGATGCGCCGCCTGCGCAGCTTCGTCAGCGACTACATCACGCAGCACGGGCTGGACGTGGGTTATGCCTCGGCGCTTGAGGTGCTGCGTACCCATGACGGCGACTGCACCGAGTACGCCGTGCTGCTCGCCGCCCTCGCCCGTGCGGAACAGATACCCACGCGGGTGGTGACGGGCATGGTGTATGCCGACCGCTTCGCCGGCGCCTCGCGGGTGTTCGTACCCCATGCCTGGGTGCAATCCTGGATCAATGGGCGCTGGCAGAGCTTCGACGCAGCCCTGAGGCGCTTCGACAGCAGCCACATCGCCCTGGATACCGGGGATGGTGATCCCTGGCATTTCTTCAATGTGGCCAACCTGTTCGGGCAGCTGCATATTGAGGAGATCACCCCGACGGGCGAACTGGCCGGCAATCTGCCGCCATCGACGGCGAGCGAGCCGCCGGTGAGTGCAGGCAACGGGCGCCAATAGCGACACTTGCGATAGATATCATTTTGATATCAAATCCTCTCAACTGGGAGGAACCACCATGAACGAACGTCAGGGTTTTTCGGTAGCCGGCATTCCCACCATTGTGGTCTGCCTGCTTTTGGCACTGTGCGGACTCGCGTTGTTCACCGGCATGGCTGGCGGCCGGACGGGCTGGGAAGCGCTCTCGGGCATCGGCATGGAGGTTCTCGTGGTCCTCATGCTGAAGGGCTTCTTCCAGGTCGCCCCCAACGAGGGCCAGGTGCTGCAGCTGTTTGGGAAGTACGCAGGCACCGTCCGCGCGGAAGGCCTGCGCTGGACCAACCCGTTCTGCACCCGCCGCCGCGTCTCGCTGCGCGTGCGCAACTTCGAGAGCGGCAAGCTCAAGGTGAACGACAGCGACGGCAACCCGATCGAGATCGCGGCCGTGGTGGTGTGGCAGGTGATCGACACCGCCGAAGCGGTGTTCTGCGTGGACGACTACGAAAACTTCGTCACCATCCAGAGCGAATCGGCATTGCGCCAGATGGCGCAGAACTATCCCTACGACGCGCACGACGACGGCAAGCCGGCCCTGCGCAGCCACGGCGACGTGATCAACAACCATCTGCGCGATGAAATCCAGGCCCGCCTGGACAAGGCCGGCGTACGCGTCGTCGAAGCGCGCATCAGCCATCTCGCCTACGCCCAGGAAATCGCCCAGGCCATGCTGCAGCGCCAGCAGGCGAACGCCATCGTCGCGGCGCGCGAGCGCATCGTGGAAGGCGCGGTGGGCATGGTTGCGATGGCGCTGGACAAGCTGCGCCAGCAGGGCGTGGTGGAATTGGACGAAGAGCGCAAGGCCGCGATGGTGAGCAATCTCCTGGTCGTGCTCTGCGGTGATCGCGCCACACAGCCGGTGGTGAACGCCGGCACGCTCTATGGCGGCTAAGCGTCTGCATTCATATTCCAAGTGCCTCGCGTTGTGCTCGCGCTGCCGCCCGTCGGTGGTGCGTGGCGCAGCGCCAGCTGGGCTGGCTGGTCAAACCGTTCGCTGCCGGCTGGCGGCAGCGCAAGCGCAACCGTTCGAGTCGGGTCTGTTTGCCCGCAGGGCTGCGTCATCGCTCAGTCGTGTATCGACAAACACTGCTTCGCTCTTCCTTGCCCTCCGCGCAAACAGACCCCGGCGCGAGGCACTTGGAATATGAAAGCAGACTCCAAAAAGGCTTTTCCCTTACGCATCAGCGCTGCCGTGCTCGAAGCCATGCAGCGCTGGGCCGATGACGATCTGCGCAGCGTCAACGCGCAGATCGAATTCGTTTTGCGCGACGCTCTGCGCAAGCAGGGGCGCCTGAGGAAAGAGACCTCCGAGCCTGTAGCCGACGACGACATCGACTGAACGCACGCACGGCCTTCTCGGCGTTTCAACGCGTCTTGCACACCGGCGGCGCTAGGTTTTCCGCTTCCCTCATAAGCGAGTGACCGGCGGAGAACGTCATGGCAAACGATTACGCACCCCTTCCCGATGGCCCGGTGTTTTGCGACGCCTGCTCCAAGGCCGGCAAGCAGATCGAGATGCAGCCGCAGGAGACCCTTCCGCCCGACGCGCTTGAATGGGCGAAAAACAGGGACACCGAACTGGAGAGTTATCGTTGCCCGGAATGCGAGTCGGTGAACGTCTTCCGCGTGGACTGAGCATCGCGTCGCAAGATCCGGATGGCTGGAGCCGGATGCGGAAGGCAACCTGAGTGCTCCCTTTCAAGGAGCATTGCCATGCACTTCCGCATTACCGGCCTGCCCGCCGAGCCGTTCGCCGAACTGTTCACGCTTTCCGATGAGGCCCTTGCCGAGCGCCATGCCATGCGCGTGGTGGCGGACCAGCCACACGGCTACCCCTGCCGCGTGAGCCTCACTGATGCGGAACCCGGCCAATCCCTGATCCTGCTGAACTTCGAGCATCACCCGGTAGGTACACCCTTTCGCTCCAGCTACGCCATCTACATCCGCGAGGGCGAAGAGCAATATGACGAGGTGGACGACGTGCCCGATCAACTGCGGCGGCGCCTGCTGTCCGTGCGCGGGTTCGACGAGCAGGGCATGCTGCGCGATGCGGATGTGGTGCAGGGCACGGCGCTGGAGCCGCTGATCGACCGCCTGTTCGCCGATGCGCAGGTGTCCTACCTGCATATCCACATCGCTCGTCCCGGATGCTATGCGGCGCGTGTGGATCGCGCCTGAGCCTTCAGCGCGAAGCGCGAGCCAACAGCGGTGTGAGCGCGATACCCAGCGCCACCCAGCCGACCATGAACGCCACGCCGCCCAGCGGCGTGATCGCGCCAAACCAGCGCGGCGCGCCCAGCGCCAAGGCGTACAGGCTGCCGCTGAAGACCACGATGCCGAGCGGGAAGGCCGCCATTGCCACGCGTCGCGCGCGCCCCGGCGCGGAAAACACCGCCAGCACGAGCGCCAGCGCATGCCAGAAGTGGTAACTCACTGCGGTGTGCCACAACTCGCTGCCCCGTGTATCGAGCACGTCGCGCAGCGCATGCGCGCCAAAGGCCCCGAGCATCACGGCGCTTGCCCCGGCAAGGCCGATGAGCACGCCAGTGGCAGAGGATGGGTGTCGCATGAGGAACGCTTCCTTCCACGGCCAGGCGGCCAGTGTCGTATGCTGACGGGATGATTCCTGACCATCTTCGCACGACACCCCGCCGCGCCGGCCAACTGACGCTGATGCTCGCGCTGCTGCTCGGCAGCCTGTTGCTGGTAGCCTGCCACCGTGGCGATTCCGTGGAATGGCGCCTCACCGACGTCACCGGGCACATGCCCGACCTCGACTTTCGTCTGGTCGATGACCAAGGCAAGGCCGTCACGGGCAAGGATTACCGCGGCAAGGTCGTGCTGCTCTACTTCGGCTATACGCATTGCCCTGACGTGTGTCCGCTGACGCTCGCCCAGCTGCACGTCGTGATGCAACGGCTCGGGCCGTTGGCCGATGGCGCGCGCATCCTCTTCGTGAGCGTGGATCCGGCACGTGACACGCCCGAGATCATGCATGCGTACGTCAATGCGTTCGATCCGCGCGCCGTCGGCCTGTCGGGCACGCCGCGCGAGATCGAAGCCCTGAGCAAGCGTTATCGCTCCGCCTTCACCCGCGAACCCGACAAGGGTGACGGGCAATACGAGGTAAGCCACAGCTCGGCCATCTACGTGTTCGACCGCGAGGGCAAGGCGCGCCTGCTGGCAACGCCGGGCAACCCGCAGGACGCCCTCGTCCACGACCTGCACCTGATGCTGAGCCTGGGGAATCCGACATGATCAACCGTACCCTGCCCTTGTTGGCGGCCGGCCTGCTGCTGGCGATGTCGGTGCATGCCGGTGAAGCCGAACACGTCCGCGCCAGCCAGGCATGGATCCGCGTGCTGCCTGGCGACCTGCCCGCGGGTGCCTACGTCGTGCTGGAGAACACCGGCGACCAGCCGGCGACGCTGCGCAGCGCAAGCAGCGTCCGCTACGGCAGCGTGATGCTGCACAAGAGCAGCTCCGAAGGCGGCGTAAGCCGCATGGCGATGGTGGAAAGCCTGGTGATTCCCGCGCATGGCAAGGCCGAACTCGCGCCGGGCGGCTATCACCTGATGATGAGCAAGGCGAACCCGCCGGTGAAAGTGGGCGATGACGTAAAGCTCACCCTGCACTTCGACGACGGCAGTACGCTGGACACGCGTTTCGTCACGCGCCCTGCGAACGCCACCGACGCCGGCGACCCGCACCAGCACTGAAGCCCTGCCGCGGGAGCGCACCCAGTGCGCGACCGCAACGCCCGATGGCTCAACGCGCGGTCGTCGATGCGGGGTTCCTTGACGTCCTTGCCGGCGTTCGCGGCCACGGCTTGCGACGTATGCGCCCGCTGCGCGACAGCCGCAGCCATTGGCGCATCGCGAGAAGGCCGCCGATGGATTCGATGATCGCCGCGGGCACCCACATGATCACGCCGCCGACCAATTGCGCAGTGAGCACGTTGAAGGTGAAGGCGCGGCCGCAGATCTCGAAGATCGGATAAAGATCGGTCTTGGAGAACGTGACGATGGCGCCGGCAAGAATCTGCGGCGTCATCGTGATGCCGGGCGAAAGCACGCGCATGCCCGGCGTCATGCGGCCCGGCGGACGTGGGCGGTGGTCGAGCACCAGCCACCAATAGCTGAACCCGCTGGCCAGCATCGACCAGTTCATGAAGCGGTAGATGCGCCAGTCCAGCATGGCCAGCGTCTGCATCGACGGAATCAGCCAGACCAGGATAAAGGCGACGAACAGGATGGTGACGATCGCCGGATTCAGGGACACCGCGCTGACCAGCCGCCACGGCCACGACCGCAGCACCGGGCGCAACAGGCGCACGCGCCATGACCACGGCAAGCCTTTGCGCAGGACCGTACCCGGATAGGACGCGATGATCAGCAGTGGCGCCAGGTGATGCAGCAGCACCTGCTGGATGCGATGCATGAAGAACTCATGCTCGAAGAAGAAATCCAGGTAGGTGTGCAGCGAGACGTAGATCATCGCCATGCCGACCCAGAACGCCAGCTGGCGGCCTATGCTCACCGGCAAGCGCCGGCAGCCGCTCACGTACAGCGCACTGCATGCCACGAAGGTCAGCAGGAAGACCCAGGAAAATTCCCAGGGCACGATCCACTTGATCACGCTTGCCATCATCGACATGACCCCACCTCAACCCGAGACCCGGCGACGACTGCGACGCGAACGACGCCAGCCATACAGGAGTCCGAACACGGTCACCAGCGACGGCACCAGCACGATATTGATGAACTTCAGGCGCAGACCAAGCGCATCGATCTCGGCATTGAACTGGTGCTGCACGTCGCGCAGCTCCTTGTTGATGGCCAGCTGTCGCCGAAGGAACTGTTCGATCTCCGCACGCTGCTCCGCGTTCGCGGTGTCACCACGCGTCGTCTTGGCGGGCTGCAGCTCGTTCAGCCGGGTGCGGGTCACGGCGAGCTCACGCTGCAGCTCCTGCTTTTTGGCAAGATACTTCTGGTCCGCCGCACTCTGCAGCGCCAGCACACGGGTGAACGGACGCTGCGAGCTGACCCTGCCGTGGATGGACAGCAACGCGGAAGAGCCGCTCAGGTTGTCCGCGATATTGGTGACGAAGTCGCCGTTGTTGGCCAGCGCGCTGAGCTGCGGCTGGCCAAGCAGGCTCTGCGTATAGGACACCCAAAGGCGATCGCTGAGCAGATCCGTGTCCGCCACCAGGATCACTTCGGTGTTCTCGCCGGATACGCCGAGGTGACCCTGCTCCCTGGCCCGTTCCGGGAAGGCGCTGGCGAATGTGCCGCGCAGGCGGGCAGCGATCACATAGTGATTGTTGTCGGGCTTGTAGTTGTCCAGCAGGCCACCCGGATTGTTGATCGACTCCCGCACCCGCTGGCTGGGCACGACTTCGGCATCGGTCGTGCTCTGCATCAGCGGCTGCAGCCGCGAGTTGGTACCCGGCGAGAGATCGAAGTAGCCGGCGCTGGAGACATTGATGCGCTGCAGGCTCGCGGTGATCACATCGTCATGGCTCAGCTCCTGCTGCCCGAGGCCGAGCATGGCCGGATGGCTCATGGAACTGCTGTCGGCCAGCTCGATGCGCAAGGCGCGCGAGCGGTCCAGCACGACTTTCTGCGGGTCGTACTGCACGCCCCACGTCTCGAATAGTTTCGCCAGGTCCGAGTTGTGGTCGTCCGTATTGCCGTTGCTGTCCACGAAGGGCGTGTTGTCCATCTCCGCCACGGGATCCACGAACACCACGAGGTGGCCGCCGCGCAGCACGTACTGGTCGATGGCGTAGAGCGCATCCGCCGGCAGGTGCTTGGGATGGATCACCAGCAGCGCCTTGATGTCGCTGTCGATCCGCGTGAGCTTGCTCGCATCAAGCGATTTCACGTCGAACTGCTGCCCCAGCTGGCGCAGCACCGTCCAAGGTTGCTCGCCAATCACCGGATTGCCTTCGACCGGAAGGCTGGTGATCAGCCCCACGTGCGGCTTGGACGGCTGGTCCAGCTCGTAGAGCAGCTTGGCGATGTCGTATTCGAGGAAAGTCTCACGCGACGGATCGAGCAGCGGAATGCTCAGCGTGTTGCCGGGCAGCCGCTCTTCGTTGTCGCTCTCGCTGTCGGCGTTGGTCGGCAACGTGGCCCCCACCAGGCCGAAGAAGACGCGCTCGCCATTGCTGCCGCCACTGAGCGGCGTGAGCCCATAACCTTCCGCGCTGACTTCGTCATCGGAGTACGGCACCGGATCCACGAACTGCAGGCGCAACCGGCCGTGCGAGCGCGCGACCATTTCCTGCAGCATTTCCCTGACGCGCTGTTCGTAGGTGCGCAGCTGCGGAAGATCGCGCGCGGCGTGCTCCGAGAAGTACAGCGTGAGCTTCAGCGGCGCGCGCAGGTTGTCCACGATATGGGCCGTGCCTGGCGTCAACGTGTACAGACGATCCGACGTGAGATCGACGCGCCCGAGCCGCATCCATCGGCTGCTGCCCAGGGTGATCGCGACGAACACGATGGCCAGCAGCACCAGGGCGGCAAGCAGCACGACGCGGCGGCGGGAATGGAGGCGCGCCATGTTCATGGCGTCCGCTTCAGGTCGAGCACCAGCACGCCGGCCATCAGCCAGGCGGCCATGCTCAGCACGAAGTACAACAGGTCACGCATGTCCAGCACGCCGCGCGAAATCGCCTCGAAGTGCCGAAGCATGCTCAGGTGAGCCAGGGCGTTCACCAGCCTGCGCGGGAGCGCGCCCTGGAAGAACTCCATCACCTGCGGCTGCCCCACCAGGATCAGCAGGAAGCACACCACCAGGGTCAGCACGAAGGCCACCACCTGGCTCTGCGTCACGGCCGAGAGGCACGCGCCGATGGCGAGGAACGCTCCGGCCATCAACCAGCTGCCGATGTACCCGGCAAGGATCACACCGTTGTCCGGCGACCCCAGGTAATTCACGGTGAGCCAGATCGGAAACGTGAGGAACAAGGCGAGGCCGATGAAAAGCCACGCCGCGACGAACTTGCCCACCATGGCCTGGCCCAGCGTGAGCGGCAGGCTGAGCAGCAGCTCCAGCGTGCCGCCCTTGGCCTCTTCGGCCCACATGCGCATCGACACCGCCGGCACCAGCACCAGGTACAGCCACGGGTGCATCACGAAGAACGGTTGCAGGTCGGCCTGGCGGCGTTCGTAGAAGTCGCCAGCGTAGAAAGTGAGGATGCCGGACATCACCAGGAAGATCACCAGGAACACATACGCCACCGGCGTGACGAAATAGCTGCGCAGTTCGCGCCGCACTACCGCTGCGACGGGGCTCATGCCTTACCCTCCGCACCGGTGGTGATGTGCCGGAACACTTCGTCCAGGCGGCCACGCTCCAGCTGGATTTCGGACACTTCGAGACCTTGCTGGCGCAGCAGCGTTTCCACGGGCTCTAGGATGCGCTCGCCCGGTCGCGGGAATACGGTGATGCGGCCGTCCATCGGGTCCACTTCGATCGATGCCACCTGCGGAAGGCGACCGAGCATTTCCTGCGAAACCCCACTGCCCGGCGCGCTGAAGGACACCGCCCCGTGATAGCGCGAGCGCGCCTCCAGCTCGGCAGGCGTGGCGTCGGCCAGCAGCTTGCCGTTGGCGATGATCACCACGCGATTGCACAGCGCGTGCACTTCTTCCAGCAGGTGCGTAGAGATAAGGATGGTGCGGTCGCGCGCCATGGCGTCGATCAGCTGCCTGACCGTGTGCTTCTGGTTCGGATCGAGGCCATCGGTGGGTTCGTCCAGCATCAGGACCTGCGGGTTGTGCACGATGGCCTGCGCGAGACCCACGCGGCGGCGCAAACCCTTGGAAAGCGTATCGATGCACTGGTCGAGTACGCCTTCCAATTGCAGGCCGCCGACCACGCGCTCGAAGCGGCGATAGCCTTCGTCGCGCTGCAGGCCGCGCATGCGAATGATGAAGGTGAGGAACTCGCGCACCGTCAGTTCGCCATAGCTCGGCGCGCCTTCCGGCAGGTAACCGAGCGCACGCTTGGCCTTCAGTGGCTCCTTCAGCACGTCGTATCCGCACACGCGCGCCGTACCGGAGCTGGGCGCGAGGAAGCCGGCGATCATGCGCATCACCGTGGTCTTGCCGGCGCCGTTGGGGCCAAGCAGGCCCAGCACCTGGCCCGGTTCGGCGCGGAAGCTCAGCGAATCCACGGCGGTCAGGGCGCCGTAGCGCCGGGTGAGCTGTTCGGTTTCGATCATGTCCGGTCGAGGCAGGAGGCTGGGCCGCGCAACGCGCATGGCCTTCGTGGATCAGCGAGTCGACCCGCAATGTAACCGAAAAGTTCGTTGCTGCCGGTCGATGCAGGCGTCAGAAATGAAAAGGCCCTTCGCGAGGAAGGGCCTTCTCGATGTGTTGCCGATGGCGGCTTACTTGCCGGCGGTACCGGCTTCGGCAGGAGCCGCGGCCGTACTGGACGACGCCGGAGCCTGCTGGTCGGTGCCCTGGTCCAGCGACGGCGGCTTGATGCCGGCTTCCTGTTCCGGGGTCTGGTCCGGAGCCCAGCTCAGCGGCAGGTACACGTCGAATTCGGCGTACTGCGTGACCTGGTCGCCCTGCTTCACTTCCGGCTTGGCTTCGATGTCGTAGAAGCGGTTCACCACTTCGTCGAACTTGTAGCCGTGGGTCTGCGCATAGGCCTTCATCAGGTCGCGGGTCTGCGGCACGCCGGCGGCGGTGCCATTCCACACGGCCTTGAGGGCCGGGCCGCCGAAGGCAAGGAAGGCGCGCACGTCGTTGTCGACGATCAGGCGACCGAAGCGGTCATGGCCGCCCGGGGTGTTGTCGGCCGGAGCCGCGGCAGCGGCGTCGCCACTGGTGCTGGCGCTGGCCGCGTTGGTCAGGTCGGGCGACTTGGCGGCAGCGAGCTCCACGGTCTGGCCGCCGACGTTCAGGCTGGTCGCGCTGATCGGCATGGCCACATCGAACGTGTAGGTCTGATCGCCGTAGTTGGTGGTGTAGATGATGCGCGGACCGGTGGTGGTCACGCCCAGCTTCTTGGCGGCAGCCTGAATCTGGCCCACGGCCTTGTCGGTCGCATCGTTGAGGGCCTCAAGGCCACCCTTGCGCTCGATCGAGGTGGACACCATCAGCACCGGCGTCGGCTGGGTCTGCTCGATGTACGGAATCAGCTTGGTGTAGTCGACGTTCTGCACGCCGGCCAGCACGTTCTGCAGATTGTTCAGGGTGAACTGGATGAAGGCATCCGGATCGCCGTGAATGTAGAGGTTGGAATAGCGGTTGATCAGGTTGAAGCCGTAGGCGACGTCATACGACCAGGTCGCCTTGGTCAGCTGGCCACGGCTGCCCTGGCGCTCGAGATCGAGCGTGAAGTGCTTGTCGTTGCCGCGCCAGTCGTTGTCGAGGTTCCAGACGATCGAAGCCTTGCGGGCCTGCGAGTCGACCTTGTCGAAACTGGGATCGGCCGAAGCGATGGTCAGCTTGCCGTTGCCGACCTTGTCATCCTGGCTGGACCAGGACAGCTCGGCGCCCGGGCCATACGCCTTGCCGGAGAAATCGAACTTGATGTTGCGGTCGTACTCGCGCTGCACGGTGTATTCCGGGAAGCGGCGGAAGTTGCTCAGCACGTCATAGACCTGACGCATGTCCTTGCCGATGACCAGCGACCTTTCCACATGGCCACTGCCAGGCATAACCACGCCCACCACCACCGCCACGACGGCGACAATGATCAGGGCAACAATAAATTCAAGAACACGCATCATTCCGGGGTTCTCCGCACGTCTCTCTGTATACGGCACTAAGGGCAGTCGAGTCGCCGGAGACCGGCCCGCCACGGGGAAATTCCCGAAGAATCACGTCGTGACGGGGGGTCGGCCAGCGCCGAAGCCACCGATACTACTTGCTCACGCGCAGGAACGCCATCCGGCTGTGAATTGGCCTTCCAGACGCCCGCGAATGGCTATGGCACTAGGGCTGGCGGCGTAGCGTCAGACCTTACGGATACACCGGTGAAGGCTGTTGCGCCTGGCCCAGGAACAGGCGCCGGGAGCCGGCGCCGGAGTGCTTGCACCGATGCCCGGCCGGCATCGGCGAGTCGGCGCCCGCCCTCAAGGCGGGCGCCGCGATCAGACGATGCCCAGCTCCAGTGCCTTGAGCACCGCGCGGGTGCGATCGCGCACACCCAGCTTGGAAAGGATGTTGGACACGTGGTTCTTCACGGTGCCCTCGGCCACCTTCAGCGAGTTGGCGATTTCCTTGTTGCTGTAACCGCCGGACAGGAGGCGCAGGATCTCGGTCTCGCGCTCGGTCAGCGGGTCAGGCTGTTCCAGGCTGGTGAACTGGTTCTGCATGCGGCCGACGCCGGCCAGCAGGCGCTGGGTGACCATGGGAGCGACCAGCGAACCGCCGGCGGCCACGGTGCGCACCGCCTCCACCAGTTGCTCGAGCGACACGTCTTTCAGCAGGTAACCGCGGGCGCCAGCCTTCAGGCCCTGCAGCACGAGCTGGTCGTCGTCGAAGGTGGTCAGGATGATGGTGGGCGGCAGCTCGTTGCGGGCGGACAGCGCCTGCAGCACTTCCAACCCGCTCATGTTCGGCATGCGAAGGTCGAGCAGCACCACGTCGGGCTTGATCCGCGGAATGTCCTGCACGGCCTGCGCGCCATCGGCGCACTCGGCCACTACGCGGATGTCCTCCGCCAGATCGAGCAGCGATCGAACACCCTGGCGAACCAGGTTCTGGTCATCGACAAGACAGACGGAAATCATCGCGAATCCTCGGAGCGGTTGTGGCCTGCGTGCGATGCCGAAGGCCAACGGGAGACGATGCTGCTATCCAAGCAACACATATTGACACGACCACATGGCGGCACGGGAAGTTGCCCGTCCTAAACCATGCCCAACGCGGGTGGCTCGAACCGTGACGGCGTATGCGCCAGTTCCGGTGCCTCGCCCAGCGGCAGGCGCACGGTCAGCGCGAAGCCCTGTGCCAACGCCGGATCCACCGTCACGCTGCCCTCGAATTCGTTCAAACGCTCGCGCATGCCCGACAAGCCATTGCCCGGCCGGAAGTTCACTGCGCCACGGCCGTCGTCGCGCGCGGACAGTTCCAGCAGGTTGGCGTTGACGTAATCGAAGCGCAGCCACAGGTTGCGCGCCGCCGCATGCTTGGCGGCATTGGTGATGATCTCCTGCGCGCAACGTAGCAACACCTGGGCGCGGCGCGGATCTTCCACGCTGAAGCGCGGCGGCGTCTCCACGTGCACGCGCAGGCCCGGTACGCCTTCGATCAGGCTGCGCAAGGCCTGCGTGAGGTCGATGGCATCGTCCTGGCGAAGCTCGCTGACGACCTCTCGCACGTCCGACAAGAGATGTTTGGCGGTCACCTGCGCCTTCTGCACATGTTCGGCCGCCTGCGGATTGACGAGGTGGCTGGCCACTTCCAGGTTGAGACTGAGCGCGGTCAGGTGATGGCCGACCAGATCGTGCAGGTCGCGTGCGATACGCATGCGCTCGGCGATGCGGGTGGATTCGGCCAGCAGCGCGCGCGTGGCACGCAGTTCGGAATTGAGGCGACGCTGGACCTCGCGTTCCTCGGCCTGGAGGCTCGCGATCATCGAGGTGAAGAACACCAGGGCGGAGATGCCCAGGTACATGCACACCTGCAGGATCGCCGTCACGATGGTCCAGCCCATGTAGCTGGCGATGATCGGGATCAGCATCAGGTTCTGCAGCAGCATCCACAGCAGCCCGGCGCCGACCGGCAACTGCCAGGGCAGCACCACCGCGATCACCAGCATCAGCATGGCCGACAGGCCGCTCTGGCTGAACCAGCCCATTGCCACGGCCGAACCGGTCAGGACCACGAGACCCAGCAGCTGCGGGAGCGAGGGATAGCCGACCTGCCGCGTCATGCTCGACCGGCGCGTCAGCAACAGATAGGTGAGCCCGAAGATCAGGTAGGAGAGGACCCAGCCCGTGATGTTCGGGTTGCTCCACCAGGAACTGACCTGCGCCAGGCTCCAGCTGCCGGGCAGCAGCGGCAGGGCCACGCAGAGATACGTCGTGAGGCCGGCGTACCGCAGCAGCCGGATGTGGTTGATGTTGGACCATGCCATACGTGCATCATCAGCCGGCGGCGGGCGTGGTGCAATGCGTGAGAAGTCATTCCCCCACCCCTGCCGAAAGGCACGCCCGTTGGCGCTTTACGAAGGTTTTACATGGTGCGCCGTGTTATGTGCGGGCGCCGTACGCATGTCATAATGCCGCCTGTTACGTGGGGCCGCTTCAAACGGTCTTGTCCTCGAACCACACAAAGCGGAGCAACGAATGGCCCTTGCCATCCGCGACGTGCGAGAGCACGACCTGGATGCCGTACTGGCGCTCAACAACGCCGCCGGCCGCACCATCCTCGCCCTGGACGCGACCCAACTGCGCTTCTTCTATGATCACGCGGACTATTTCCGCGTGGCCGAGATCGACGGCCACCTGGCCGGCTTTCTGATCGCCCTGCGTGACGGCAGCGACTACGACAGCTCGAACTACCAGTGGTTTTCCGAGCATTACCCGCAGTTCGTCTACATCGACCGCATCGTCATCGCCAACGCCTACCGCCGCCACGGCCTCGGTCGCATCTTCTACTGCGACGTGACCAGCTATGCGGAGGTGCGCGTGCCCCTGCTTACCTGCGAGGTGTTCCTGGAGCCGCGCGACGACGTGGTGGTGCTGTTCCACGGCACCTACGGCTTCCAGGAAGTGGGGCAGCAGCGCATGGCCACCGAAGGCCCGCAGGTCAGCCTGCTGGCCAAGGACCTGCCGAGCTACGCCTTCGTCCGCGAAACCTACCTGGACCACGACGGTCTGCCCGATGTGCCGTGGCTGGCCGAGCGCCAGCGTCCTCTCCATCATCCTGACACTACCCGGCGCCGCCTCTCGGGAGAGCGGCGCCCATGAATGCGCGAATGGATACACAAGAAGCCTGTGACCTGCGTTTCGGCCAGGTCGGCATCGCCAACGTGCGCGTGCGCCGTGCCGATGCCGCCGCCCTCTGCGATGAGCTGGAACGCCGCGTGCGTGCCGCTCCGCAATTGTTTTCACGCGCCGCCGTGGTGCTGGACCTCAGCCATCTGCTGAACCTGCCCGATGACGGCACGGTCGATGCCCTGTTAGAAGCCGTGCGCAGCGCCGGCATGATGCCGGTCGGCCTCGCCTACGGCACCAGCGAAGTGGAAGCACTCTCGCGCCGCATGGGCCTGCCGCTGATCGCCAAGTTCCGCGCCGCCTATGAGCCCGCCGATGGCGGCAGCATCGCGCCGCCCGCAGCGCCTGCCCCTGCTCCGGCTGCGGAAGAAGCGCCACGGCGCACCGAGCCCGTGCGCAGCGAACCCGAGCCGGTCGCTGCAGGCCAGGGCGCGCAGCATGTCGATGGCACCGTGCGCTCCGGCCAGCAGGTCTATGCACGCGAGCGCGATCTCGTGGTGACCGGCACGGTCGCCAACGGTGCCGAAGTCATCGCCGACGGCAGCATCCACATCTACGGCAGCCTGCGTGGCCGTGCGATGGCTGGCGCACAGGGCGATGAGAAGGCGCGCATCTATATTTCCGACTTCCGCGCGGAACTGGTGGCCATCGCTGGCCACTACCGCGTGTTTGAACAAATTCCGAAGGACCTGGAAGGCCAGTCTGTGCGATGCTGGCTCGAAGGGGAAAAATTGCTGATCGCCAAGCTTTGACGACAGCCCATTACTACAACAAAGCATTTTGCGGAGATGAGCCTTGACTGCTGAGATTATCGTTGTCACTTCGGGCAAAGGTGGCGTAGGCAAGACCACCACCAGTGCCTCGCTTGCGACGGGCCTTGCCATCGCCGGCAAGAAAGTCGCGGTGATCGATTTCGACGTCGGCCTGCGCAACCTCGACCTCATCATGGGCTGCGAACGCCGAGTGGTGTACGACTTCGTCAACGTCGTCCACGGCGAGGCCACGCTCAAGCAGGCCCTCATCAAGGACAAGCGCTACGAGACCCTTTACGTGCTGGCCGCCAGCCAGACGCGCGACAAGGACGCGCTCACCCAGGAAGGCGTGGAAAAGGTCCTTGAGGATCTGGACAAGGAAGGCTTCGACTACGTCGTGTGCGATTCGCCCGCCGGCATCGAGAAGGGTGCGCACCTGGCGATGTATTTCGCCGACCACGCGGTGGTGGTGGTGAACCCGGAAGTGTCCTCGGTGCGCGACTCGGACCGCATCCTCGGCCTGCTCGCCAGCAAGACCCGTCGCGCCGAGCGCGGCGACGGCGCGATCAAGCAGCACCTGCTGCTGACGCGCTACAACCCGGCGCGCGTGGCGGTGGGCGAAATGCTCAGCGTCAAGGACGTGGAGGAAATCCTCGGCATCAACGTCGTCGGCGTGATCCCCGAATCGGAGAACGTGCTCGCCGCGTCCAACGCGGGCGTGCCGGTGATCCTCGACGAGAACTCGTTCGCCGGCCAGGCGTACAGCGACACCGTCGCCCGTATCCTCGGTGAGGAACGTGCCCTGCGCTTCACCGAAGTGCAGAAGAAGGGCTTCTTCCAGCGCGTATTCGGAGGTTGATCGCGATGGGTATTCTTGATTTCCTGAAGCGCAAGCCGGAGCCCACCGCTACCGTCGCCAAGGAGCGCCTTCGCATCATCGTGGCCCAGGAGCGCTCCACCCGCGGCGCGCCCGACTACCTGCCGTTGCTGCGCAACGAGCTGCTCGAAGTGATCAAGAAATACGTCCACGTCGACCTCGAAGCCATCAACATCAACGTCGAGCGCGACAGCGGACACGAGATCCTCGAGCTTTCCGTGGCGCTGCCTGATCACGCCAAGCCTGCCGGCTGATGCCTTCGTGGCACGGGCCATGCCCGTGCCACGCATCGACTGTTGCATCACCGCCCGAGGGCGGACGAATTCCCCATGTCATCCGAGTCCAATACTTCGCCTGCCGAAGCCAACGTGATGCGCCTTGAGGCCATCGGCTTCGAGGCGCCCGAGGCGTTGCTGGCGCGCTACGGATTGCAATTGCTGTGCGTCGAATCCGGCACGGCCATTCCCGGCAGTTTCTGGGGCGATGACGAAGCCGGGATCATCGGCACCACCGTGTACGCACGGGGCGACACGCCGGTGCATTCGCTGCTGCACGAGGCCGGGCACCTGATCGTGCTGCCGGCCGAGCGCCGTGCCTTCGTGCATACCGACGCCACCGATTCCATCGCCGAGGAAGACGCCACCTGCTACCTGCAGATCGTCCTGGCGGACGAACTGCCTGGCGTCGGGCGCATTCGCCTGATGAGCGACATGGACGCCTGGGGCTACTCGTTCCGACTCGGCTCGACGCGGGCATGGTTCGAGCAGGACGCGGAAAACGCTCGCCAATGGCTGGTGGAACACGGCCTGCTCGATACCCAGGGTCGACCGGTTTACAGCTGACCGACGCGCTTCGTTATCGCGGCGCCAGGCTTCGCCAGCGAAGTCTTCAACGACACCGTTCACCACGCGGGAAATGTGAGCGCATGGCCCGTGCCATCGGAAGCCACCGGCATGCGCACGTCTTTGAGGGCACGCATCGCGCCGTCGCGTCTCACACCGGCGAAACATCCTCGGGCGCACTCTGAAGCCAAGCTTCGAGGAGGCGCCGCGCGATGCGATGGCTCTGGATGTCGATCAGCCTCTTGCTGGCATGGTCCGCGTTGGCGGCGGCCGGCCAGACGCCGGATGGGCGCGCGCCTGAGGGCGCATTTGCCGCCCGCATCGAACTGGTTGGCCCGATCGGACCGGCAAGTGCCGAATACGTCGACAACAGCCTCGAACGCGCGAACCGTGACGGCGCATCGGTGATCGTGCTGCAGATGGATACGCCGGGCGGCCTGTCCGAATCAATGCGCACGATCATCGCCAGCCTGTTGGCCGCCCATCAGCCGGTCATCGGTTATGTCGCGCCGTCGGGAGCGCGAGCCGCCTCTGCCGGCACCTACATCCTCTACGCCTGCCAGATCGCGGCCATGGCGCCCGCGACCCATCTGGGCGCGGCAACGCCAGTATCGCTGGGCGGCGGCAATCCCCTGCCGATCGGCAATGCGCCGTCCCCAGCGGGGACGGCCCCGACACCACCGGCAGACGCGGAGACCAACAAGGTGCTCAACGACGCCATCGCATCGATTCGTTCCCTGGCGCAACTCAACGGCCGCAATGCCGACTGGGCCGAACAGGCCGTACGCGGCGCCGCCACGCTCACCGCCGACGAAGCCTTGCAGAAACATGTGATCGATCTCGTCGTCGGCGATGCCACCACCCTGCTGGCGCGCGTGGACGGACGCCGCGTTCGCGTGGCGGGTGCCGAGATCACGCTGCATAGCGCGGGCCTGCCCGTTCGTGACTACGCGCCGAACTGGCGCACGCATCTGCTCGACCTCGTGACGCATCCCACCATCGCCTACCTACTGTTGCTCGCGGGCATGTATGGCCTGGTCATCGAAGCGCTCCATCCGGGCGTGTTGCTGCCGGGCGTGGCCGGCGCGATCTGCCTGTTGCTTGGCCTGTATGCCCTGCAGCTTCTGCCGGTGAATTACGCGGGTCTGGCGCTGATGGTGCTGGGCATGGGGCTGATCGTGGCGGAAACGCTCATGCCCTCGGTGGGCGCCATCGGCATCGGCGGGGTGATCGCCTTCGTGATCGGCTCGATCATGCTGTTCAACCGCGGCGTGCCGGGATATGCGGTGAATCTCGGGGTCATCGGCGGCATCGCGTTTTCCGCCATGGTGCTGCTTGTGCTGTTGCTGCGCCTGGTACGGCGCTCGCGACGAACGCGGCTCTTCAATGGCGATACGCAAATGCTGCTGACGACCGGCGAGTTGATGCAGGCGGTCGGCGCCGACGGGGAGGCATGGGCGCGCATCGGCGGCGAACAGTGGCGCGTGCGCTGCGAATCGGCCTTGCCCGCCGGTGCGCGCGTGCGGGTGGTGGGCCGTGAAGGATTGCTGTTGCGCGTCACCCCGGCTTGAGTCGAACTCAGGAGGCGATGCTTATGTACGGTTTCTTCGGCGTGATCGTGGTGTGGGTGCTGGCATTGTTGTTCATGTCGATCAAGGTGCTGCCCGAGTACCAACGCGGCGTGGTGCTGACACTGGGTCGCTACACGGGCACCAAGGGCCCCGGCTTGTTCATCCTGGTTCCGTTCGTGCAACGCATGATGCGCGTGGACCTGCGCGTGACGGTGATGGATGTGCCACCCCAGGATGTGATCTCGCGCGACAACGTATCGGTGCGCGTCAACGCGGTGGTCTACTTTCGCGTGGTGGAGCCGGACAAGGCGATCCTGCAGGTGTCCGATTTCTTCCAGGCCACCAGCCAGCTCGCGCAGACGAGGTTGCGCTCGGTGCTCGGCCAGCACGACCTGGACGACATCCTTTCGCAGCGTGATTCCATCAACCACAGCCTGCAGCAGATCCTCGACGAAGCCACCGACCCGTGGGGCATCAAGGTGAGCAACGTCGAGATCAAGGACGTGGACCTCAACGAAACCATGGTGCGCGCCATCGCCCGACAGGCCGAAGCGGAACGCGAGCGGCGTGCGAAGGTGATCCATGCTGACGGCGAACTGCAGGCGGCCGAGAAACTGCGCGACGCCGCGGCCATGCTTTCGCAGCAGCCGCAGGCGCTGCAGCTGCGCTACATGCAGACCATGGCCGACATGTCCAACAGCGGCAAGGCATCCACCATCGTCTTCCCGCTGCCCATGGACCTGGTCAAGCCGCTGCTGGACCTGCTGCCCCGTACCTGAGACTGCGCCTGTAAAGCGGCGGGTCGCGCCAGCCAAGTACAATGGGTGGTTACCTACGCAGGCATCCCCCATGGCCCTCAACGCCACCATCTACAAAGCCGAGCTCCAGGTGAGCGACATGGATCGGCATTACTACGCCACGCATGCGCTCACCGTGGCGCGGCATCCCTCCGAAACGGCCGAGCGGCTGATGGTACGTCTGCTGGCATTCGCGCTATACGCCGACGAACGCCTGGAGTTCGGCAAGGGGCTCAGCGATGAGGACGAGCCGGCGCTGTGGCGCAAGGCGTATACCGGCGAGATCGAGCAGTGGATCGAACTGGGCCAGCCGGACGAGGCACGCATCCGCAAGGCCTGCGGGCGCGCGCAGCACGTGGTCGTGATCAATTACAGCGGCCGCGGTGCGGATATCTGGTGGGACAAGGTCGGCGGCTCGCTGGGTCGCAACCGCAACCTCACCGTGCTGGATATTCCGTCCGAAACGGTGGACCGGCTCGCGGCCATGTCCGAGCGCGGCATGCGCCTGCAGTGTCTGATCCAGGACGGCCAGCTGCAGGTCATGAGCGAGACCACAAGCGTATCGGTCGAGCCGCAGTCACGCATGACGGCTACGCTGCCGAACTGACGGCCTTGATGTCCCCTCTCCCCCCCACCCACGTTCGCCTCGCCATCATCGGCGGCGGTCCCGCTGGCCTCATGGCGGCCGAAACGGCGCGCGCGGCTGGCATCGAGGTCGACGTCTTCGAAGCCAAGGGTTCGGTGGGCCGCAAATTCCTCATCGCCGGCAAGGGCGGCATGAACCTCACGCATGGCGAACCCAAGCGGGAGTTCGTTCAGCGCTACGGTGCACGTGCCAGGGAAGTGGGCGCATGGCTGGACGCCTTCGACGCCGACGACCTGCGCGAATGGGCGCGCGGACTGGGCGTGCAAACCTTCGTCGGTACATCGGGACGCGTCTTTCCCAGCGACCTCAAGGCCGCGCCGCTGCTGCGCGGCTGGGTACATCGCCTGCGCGAAAGCGGGGTGCGTTTCCATGTGCATCACCGGTGGCTGGGGTGGCATGCGGATGGTTCGCTACGCATGGCCACGCCCGAAGGCGAGCGTGCGATTCGGGCGGATGCCGTGGTGCTGGCCCTGGGCGGCGGCAGCTGGCCACAGCTGGGTTCCGACGGCGCGTGGCAGCCATGGCTTGCCGACCGCGGCGTAACGGTCACGCCGCTGGTGCCGTCCAACTGCGGATTCGATATCGGCTGGACCGACCACCTCGCCAGCCGCTTCGGGGGATCGCCGCTTAAACCGATGGTGATCCATCTGCGCGATGCACAGGGGCGCGAACACAGCCGCCAGGGCGAGTGCGTGATCACCGCCACCGGCATCGAGGGCAGCCTGATCTATGCCTTTTCGGGCTTGCTGCGCGACGCCATTGCCGCGCATGGTCCGACCACGATTACGCTCGACCTCGCTCCCGACCGCACGCTCGATCGTCTGCGTGCCGATCTCGCCAGGCCTCGGGGCAGCCGCTCGATGAGCGAGCATCTGCGACGCCAGAGTGGCTTGGCCGGGGTCAAGGCGGCGCTGCTGCACGAGGTGCTGGATCGGGCCCAGTTCCATGATGCCGAAACGCTGGCCCGCACCATCAAGCGCCTTCCGCTCACGCTGAAGCAGGCCCGCCCCATCGAGGAAGCGATCAGCAGCGGCGGCGGCGTGCGCCTGGAGGGGATGGATGAGCATTTGATGCTCAACGCCCTGCCCGGCGTGTTCTGCGCGGGCGAAATGCTGGACTGGGAAGCCCCTACGGGCGGCTACCTGCTCACGGCGTGCTTCGCCAGCGGCCGTCTTGCCGGCCGGGGCGCGACCCGCTGGATCCATCGTTCCGTGGAAAATCGCACGACCTGAGCAGCCGGTCGCAGGATCGTCCACCGACGCTACATGTTTGTCAGCCCGTGCCGATACAGAAGCGGAGCGGAGGCGTGGGGCGAGGGAGTCCGGGGAGCGATGATGGGTTACTGGTGGCGATTTTTCGCACGTGAGCGCGGCCCTGAAGCGCCGGCGCCGCGTCCGGCTGCGTCCGGCCGCGATACGGCCACCTTCGACGAAACAAGGCTCGGCTCCCTGACGTGCAATGACGTCGAGGAGCGCTTCCATCGGTTCATCCTCAATCTTGCGGTCAACGCCGGCGACAACGTCCAGTCCGGCCGTGAACAGATGCTGCTGCAACGCCTGGGCGAGCTATGCGACGACGGCCGTTTCGACGTGCGCACCCTGCCCCGCATGCCCACCGTGCTGCCACAGCTGATGCGCGCCATGAAGAGCGACAACCTCAACGGCGCGCAGCTGGCGAACCTGATTCGACGTGATCCCGTACTGGTGGGCGAGGTCATGCGGGTCACCGGCAGCGTGGCCTATCGAACCGCCCACCCTATCGGAAGCCTGCAGCATGCTGTCGTGCTGCTCGGCCAGGTCGGCCTGCGCCACGTGGTGTCGGTCTACGTGATGAAGCCGATCCTGATGGCCAGTGCTGGCGCCAATGGTCAGGTGATCGGCCAAAGGTTGTGGGATCACGCGGAGCGTTGTGCCCATGCCGCGGTATTCCTGAGCAAGGGACAATGCGACCCGTTTGAAGCGCAGTTGGCCGGGCTGGTGGGATATACGGGGCTCGGTGCCGTCGCGCGTTTGCTGGATAAGGACCTGGGCCAGGCCGTGCCTGCCTGCTCGCCCTCGTTCATCGCCGGCTGCGCCCGCATTGCGGCCAGGCTCAGCGTGCAGGCGGGCCGCCATTGGGATCTGCCGCCCCAGGTGCTCGACGCGCTGGTCGAACATGCCGAGTCCATGCCCGAGGCGATGGAGCAGCCCATGAGCCGCGTGCTGCATGCCGCGCAACGACTGGCCATGTGCCAGCAGCTCACCGAGCACGGCCTGCTGGATGGCGACGCCGGCTACACCGACGACGCCATCACCCGCTTTCCCGCGCAACTGCTTGCGCGATGCCGACAGGATCTCCGCCAGAACTTCGCCCAGCCCTGATGAGGCCGCCCTTGCCTCCCTCTGGGAGCGCACCCCGTGCGCGACAAGCCCGCGCATGGCGGCAACGAGGCGCTGCGGTCACGCACGGGGTGCGCTTCTACAGATATCGCCCAACTAGGCAGCCATCTCCTGCCGCAGCTTCGCCACCACCTCGAAGGAACGACACCGCGCTTCGTGCTCGAATACGTTGGCGGTAACCATCAGCTCGTCCGGGCGATGCCGTGCCACGAACGCTTCGAGGCCTTCCTTCACTGTGTTTGCGTCACCCACCACGGCACAGGCCAGTGCGCGCTCGACACCGAACTTTTCGGTGGGCGTCCAGTAGGTTTCGATGTCGTCGATCGGCGGAGGAATGAGGCCGGGCCGGCCGCGGCGCAGGTTGATGAAGCTCTGCTGCTGCGTGGTGAACAGGCGTCGCGCCTCGGCGTCGGTCCCGGCGGCCACCACATTGACGCCAAGCATCGCGTAGGGTGCCTGCAGGCGCGCGGACGGGCGGAAGTCGCGTCGATACAGCGCCAGCGCCTCATCCATCGCGTCGGGCGCAAAGTGGGAGGC
>Ga0209258_100554_pt1 | contig 33123 bp, 37 predicted proteins | sample Araplaol_mTSA_r2_FD_184281 | JGI IMG/M metagenome (GOLD analysis project Ga0209258, IMG submission 184281) | Arabidopsis root microbial communities from North Carolina, USA - plate scrape CL_Col_mTSA_r2 (SPAdes) (version 2) | ecosystem: Host-associated > Plants > Roots > Endosphere | place: USA...
GGCCGACATCGCCGTCGGGCTGGCCCTGGGCGTGATGCTCGAAGGAGCGACGGTCTACGTCAGCGGCGACCCGACAGACTCGGCGCGCACGCCTTACGATCGTGTCGAACTCGCCGAGCTGCGCGCCCGCCTGCGCCGCCTGGTCGACCAACTGCCCGAGCAGGAGCGGCGGGTGCTGCATCACCATTACTATCAGCAGGTTCCGTTCGAGGAGATCGCGCGGGCCGCCGGCCTCAGCAAGGGCCGCATCTCGCAGATCCACCACGCGGCGCTGCGGCGCCTTCGACAACTGAGCGCGGACGACGACAGCGTGCTGCTCGTCACCTGAGGAAGCGATCCATGGACACTTTTCAAGACAACCCCGCCGCGCAGGGCGACACGCAGTCGCGTGAACTGCTGTCGCAGGCCCTGGCGGCCGAGCAGGCCGGCGACGCCGACGCCGCGTTCGAGCTGCTCCAGCGTAGCCTCGCCACGCCCCGCCCCGGCGCGCTGGCCCACCATCTGGCCGGCGCCGAATACGCACAGCGCGGGGACATGGGCAACGCGGTGCTGCACTTCACCCGCGCCCTCGAAGCCGTGCCCGGATTGCATGTCGCACGGCTGCAGCTCGCGCTGTTGTGGCTGACCCAGGAGAGCCCCGCCAGTGCACTGGCCGTACTGCAGCCCCTGCTGGCCACGCCCGACGACACGGGCATCGGCCACTTCGCGCGCGCGCTGGAAGCGCTCGCCCGAGACAACGTGCCGGTCGCGATCGCCTCGCTCGACAGCGGCATCGCCGCGGGCAGCGACAATGCGGCGCTGCTCGAGGACATGCGCAGGCTGCGCGCGCGCCTGGCGGCAACGCTCGCGGCCGTCGACGCCGACCTGGCGACGATGCGCCACGGCCTGGCGATGGGCGCCTACGCGAGCAGCGAGGATCCGCAGTCGTGAAGCTGCACCTGCTGCAGGAAGCGCTGACGGCGCTGCGCGTGTCGCGGCAGCCGGAGACGGCGCACACCGGCGACGCCCGCGGCGCCGCGGGCACGCGCGGTCAGGCTGCGCGTTCGCAGGAAGGCCCGCCGCGCCAGCTCGCCGACCGCATCCAGCAGCAGATCCGCGCCATCTCGCCCGACGACCCCCAGCGCCGCCGGCGCCTGCTGCGCTGCACCCTGGAAGCCTGCCTGCAGGCCGAATGGGGCGACGACGTGGCCGACGACCCCGCGTTCCATGCCCTGGTGGACCAGGTGCAGCAACGCATCGAGAACGAACCATCCCTCCAGTCCATCGTCGACGATGCGCTGGCATCCCTCATCTCCCCAGACACCGGCGAGCACGCGACCCATGACCCCCGCTGACCCAGTCGACCAACTCGAATCCTTCCTCGCGCAGGATCCATCGAACATCGCCCTCGTCTCGGAGAGCGTGCACGCCGCGGTGCGATCCGGCCAGAACGAGCGCGCTCGAGCGATCCTCGAACGCAGCCGCGCCGCGGTGGCGGGGGACGCGCCGCTGCGCCACCTGGAGGCCACGATCCTGCTGGCCGAGAACCGCTTCACCGAGGCACGCGAGCTGCTCACGGGCCTCGTGCGCGACGGCGCCGATGCGCCCGGCGTCCTGTTCAACCTCGGTTACGCGGCCCTGCGCGCGGGCGACCCCGCCGCCGGCGCGAGCGTGCTGCAGGGACTGCTGGAGCACCCCGACGCCGCGCCCGAGACGCTCACCTGGCTGTTGCGCTGCCAGTTGCACGCAGGCCATCCGGAGCACGCGCTCGAATCCTGGCGCGTCGCGCCCCTTCCGCTGCGCACGCCCGAGGCCACCGGCGTCGCCAGCCTCGCAAGCTTCGACGCCGACCTGGCCGACGAGGCGCGTCGACTCGCCGATGACGCGCTGGCCGCCGGCGCGAGAAGCCTGGAGCCCATCGTCGTGCGCGCCTCGCTCGCGCTGATGGACGGCGACTTCTCCAATGCCGACGCCTTGCTCGAACGCGGTCGCCGGGTCATGCCCGAGGATCCACGCCTGCACTTCACCTGCGGTCTGGCGTTCCTGCTGCGCGGCCTGCCGGCCGAGGCCAACGGCGAGTTCCGCTTCGCCGTCGCGCGCCAACCGGCCCATGCCGGCGGGTGGATCGCCTTCGCCTGGTCGTCCATCTTCACAGGCAACCTGGCGGAAGCGCGCGACAGCCTCGAACATGCGATGGCGCTCGATCGCAACTTCGCGGAGACGCATGGTGCGCTCGCGGTGGTCGACGCACTGCAAGGGCACAGGGAGGCCGCGCAATCAGGCATCGATCGCGCGTCGCGCCTGGATCGCAACAGCATGGCCTGGCGGTACGCCGAGGCCGTCCTCCAGGGGGCGCATCACGACGCGGCCACCCTGCGCTCACGCGTGGACGAGCTCATGGCGCGCCGGCCGGACAAGGCGCGCTTCGCGTTGCTCGCGCGCATGCGGCGACCGAACTGAGGCGCGCCGGCCGAGAGCCGCCGCGGTCCCTTCTTCTTCACGACGGTTCGCGCAGGGCCCCGGTGACGGTCGCACGTGCACGGCTCGGGTGGTGCCGGCTCGTGAAGTAGGCATGCAATCCCGCAGAGCGCGGGCACCAACCCGTCATGACCGTGCGGAGGCGTCCCGCATCGACGTGGGGCTGCGTCAGGTCCTCGGGCACAAAGGCCAGGCCGTGTCCGAGAGTGCTCGCGGCCAACGAGGTCGCCGCGGTCGTCCTCTTCATGCTGACCCGCCCGCGTGGCATGACCATCCGGGACGTGGTCATGATGCCGACGAATTTCGACCTGTAGCTCACCCCACGTGATCGCTCAAGGGAGACGAACGTCGACGCCAGGCGTGGCCCGGGAAGGCCTTCAACGGATCTCGATCTCGTACTGGAAGCCGTCCGCGACGCCCACGGTACTCCGGCATTCGACCGGAACCCCGGCAAAGTTCGACGCCACGCGGTAGACCCGGATCATCGGGTGCCCGACGGACACGCCCAGGACCTCGGCGATCGCCTGGGTCGCCTGCTCCACGCGCAAGGTCTCCCGCGCCGTGGCCACGACCTGCTTGCACAGGCGCTCATATAGCGGATAGAGCAGATCCCCGAATTCGGCGACGGGCAAGCTCACCAACGGTGCGAACGCGTCGCGCGGCAACCAGATCTCCTCCGCGAGTACCGGCCGACCTTCCACCAGGCGAAGTCGCGACAGATGGATCGTCCTGGCACGCGGCCCCAAGCCCAGCGCCTGTCGCACGCCCTCGTCCGGGGTCGTGACGGCGCGTTGGATGATGCGGGCGGTGGGCAGCACGGCCTCGCCCGTGGCGGACTTGAAGCGGAAGAAGCGGAACAGCGATGAATCGAAGCGCGGCCGACGGACGAAGGTTCCCTTTCCCTGGCTTCGCACCACGACGCCTTCGGCAACCAGCAGGTCGATCGCCTTGCGCAGGGTGCCGGTCGACACCTCGTAGGCCGTCGACAGCTCGGCTTCGGTCGGGATCGCGTCGCCCGGCGCCCATTCGCCAGCGGCGATGCGGCGCACCAGATCGTCGCGCAGCTGCTGGTAGCGCGGGAGGCGCTCGTCGGGACGGGTCGTCGGTGCGGGCGCGAGCATGGTCATGTAGATGTCCAGATGAAGCGCACTCTAGCAGCAGGGCTTCTCGCCGGGCCAGCCGATTGAGTGAGGGTTTCCACCAAGCTCGGCGGCCAGCCAAGCGTCTAGAGTAGATATCTAGTCATATATATGTCTGCATGACTGGATACGGAGACAAGCCATGTTCACCTGGTACCGCCGCGCGACGGTCGTCGAGCAACGTACGTTCTGGGGCTGCTTCGCGGGCTGGGCACTCGATGCGCTAGACGTTCAGATGTTCACGCTGGCAATCCCCGCCATCATCGCGGCCTATGGCATCGACAAGACGCAGGCGGGCGCGATCAGCAGCGTCACGCTGATCGCGTCCGCACTCGGCGGCTGGCTTGCCGGCGCGGCATCCGATCGCATCGGGCGCGTCCGCACCCTGCAGTGGACGATCCTCTGGTTCGCCGGATTCACGTGTATGTGCGCCTTCGCACAGAGCTTTCCCCAGCTGCTGGTGCTGAAGGCCCTCCAGGGGTTCGGCTTCGGTGGCGAGTGGGCCGCTGGCGCGGTGCTGATGGCAGAGACCATCCGTTCGGAGAACCGGGGCAAGGCCATGGGCGCCGTGCAAAGTGCCTGGGCGGTCGGCTGGGGCGGATCCGTGGTCCTGTACACCGCGATGTTCTCGTGGCTACCCTCGGACACGGCCTGGCGCGCCATGTTCGTGATCGGGCTGCTGCCCGCATTGCTCGTGCTCTGGATTCGCCGCAGCCTGAAGGAACCGGCTCGAGCGCCCACGGCCAAAGCGACGGCGGCATCACCCGCGTGGTCGCAGGTCCTGCGGGTCTTCCGGCCGGACGTGCTGCGGATCACGTTGCTCGGAGGTCTGCTCGGGACCGGCGCCCACGGCGGCTACTACGCGATCATGACCTGGTTGCCGACCTTCCTGTCGAAGGAGCGCCACCTGTCGGTGCTCAACACAGGCGGCTACCTCGCGGTTGTCATCGTTGCGTTCTGGTGCGGCTGCATGGTGAGCTCCTACCTGCTCGACCGCATCGGGCGGCGGCGCAACATCGCATTGTTCGCGCTCTGCTGCATCGTCACCGTCCTGGCGTACGTGATGCTCCCGTTGACCAATACCGGGATGCTCGTCCTCGGCTTTCCTCTCGGCTTTTTCGCAGCAGGCATCCCCGCGAGCCTGGGAGCGCTGTTCAACGAGCTGTACCCTGCCGACATCCGAGGCACCGGCGTCGGCTTCTGCTACAACTTCGGGCGCATCGCCTCAGCGCTGTTCCCGGCGCTGGTCGGCTACATGAGCAAGTCCATGCCGCTGGGCGACGCGATCGGCATCGATGCGGCCATCGCGTACGGCGTGGCCATGCTGGCCGTGATGCTGCTGCCCGAGACGCGCGGCGCGCCGCTGCTGCAGAGGCCGGCAGATGCCTCCTCCGGCCATTCACCGGCCGCAGGCCATGTCCGCCGATCGGCGTGAGTTCGGATCGCCAGCCGGCGCTCCGCAGGAATCCCAAGCATGCTGCACCGTCCGACCCGACGCCACTTCAACTTCGGCCTGCTCGGCCTCGCGGCCGCGTCCGGGCCGCTCGCCGGCTGCGCGCTCCGGGCCGGGAGTCCGCGCGTGACCGCCGTCGATTGTCACGCCCATGTCTTCCAGCGCGATTTGCCGATGCCGGATCGCCGCCGAGCGCCCGCAGGCTATGACGCCACCGTCGACGACTACCTGCATCGGCTGGATGCGAACGGCCTGTCGCACGGCGTCCTCATCCAGCCGAGCTTCCTGGGCACCGACAACAGCTACCTGGTCGCCGCGCTCCGCGCCCATCCTGGACGGCTGAGGGGCGTCGCGGTGGTCGAGCCGGACGTTCGGGAAGATCAGCTCCAGGCACTCGCGGACGCCGGTGTCGTGGGCATCCGTCTCAATCTCATCGGCCTGCCGTCCCCGAACTTCGCCTCTCCTGCCTGGGTCACCTTGCTGCGCCTGCTGCACCAGATGCGCTGGCAGGTGGAGGTACACCAGGTCGCCGCAAAGCTCGAGCCCATCATGGACCCGTTGCTCGCGGCTGGACTCAACGTGGTCGTCGATCACTTCGGACGTCCCGACGAAGCCTCGGGTATCGATGATCCGGGCTTCCGGTATCTCCTATCGACAGGGCGCACCCGGCAGGTCTGGGTCAAGCTCTCGGCGCCGTACCGAAATGGTGGGCACGACATCGGCGAAGCGACGGCGCTTGCAGCCGTTCCCCTGTTGAAGCGCTCTCATGGCCTCGAACGATTGGTCTGGGGCAGCGATTGGCCGCACACCCTGTTCGAGCGGTCGGCGACCTACGCCCATGAGCGACAACTGCTGGACGCGTGGCTGCCTGACCCTCGGGAACGCGAGCTCGTTCTGAGCACGACGCCGGGAGCGCTGTTTCGGTTCGCCGCCTGACGCCTTGATACGCGAGCGACCGGGCGTTTCACTGACCACCGTGCGTCCGCATCGCTTGGAAAGGGGCCGTCGTTGCCGGCTCTCTGTCGACTGCCCGTCGCCGGGCGGCCTATTCGAACTCGCCGTAGGTATAGGCCTCGTCGTAGACGTCGGGGCTGGAGGAGTCGACCATCTCCCTCAGCCTGCCGATGTGCGACTGCAGCTCGCGGCTTTGCATGACCGCTTCCTGCGCTTGGGCAGATTCGAACTGACTGACCAGCACGGCCTTCGTGCCATTGCGACTGCGATACATCCTGCCGCCCAGCAGCCCGACAGGACACCGTGATGTCGCGAACTCCTTCTGCAAGGAGATGAACTCGTCCATGCGCCCCGGCTTGATGCCGAAGGTGCCCACAACCGTGATTCTCGCCATGACCGATCTCCGTGATGAGGTGCGGCTCATGTTGGCGCGCCGCTTCCCATCGCGCCAGTTTTCTTTCCTGACGGGAATCGTCATCCAGGGTGAGGGGTCGCCGCGCCCCGGTCGCGGTCCCCGCTCGCGGAAGTTCAAGCCGACTTCGGCGTCAGCGACCGCTTGACGAGCGCGCGGAACGCGCGCGAGGCGGGGTCGGCATGGGTCCGCTCATGCCACACCAGGTTGAGCGGCGTGGATGGTGTCGGCGCGTCTGCGTCGAGCGCCACGAGTCCGAACCGGCGCCCGAAGCCCTCGACGAGGCTGACGGGCAGCGTCGCCACCCATTCGGTCTCGGCGACCACGGCGGCGGCGGCGACGAAGCTGGGCACGACCATCGCGATGTCGTGCCGGAGGCCGAGTTGCGCGTAGGACGGCTCCAGCCCGCGAAAGCCGCGACCCGGCGCGAGTTCGACATCCACGTGCCGCAACGAGTCCAGTTCCGCTCTCGCCAGACGCCTCGAAGCCAGGGCATGGCCGCTCCGGGCGACCAGGACGCTGGGCTCTTCGTACAGGATGGCGGCATGCACGCCAGGATCTTCGCCCGCATGCCGCGTGATCGCCGCGTCCACGTCCGTGCTCGAGACGCCACCCATGGACAGATACGTGTCGATCCCGACGACGCGCAGGCTGGCGGCCGGCATCTCTTCGGCCAGGCTGCGCGCGAGCGAGGGAAGCTTCGACAACTGACCAGCGTCGGCCAGGGCGAGGACGAATCGCCTCGTCGTCGCCTTGGGGTCGAAGCGCTCGTTTCGAACGGCTCTCTCGATGCCGTCCAACGCCTCCCTGAGCGCCGGCGCGAGCTCGAGGGCGCGCGGCGTGGGCACGATGCCACGACCGCTGCGCACCACGAGAGGATCGCCGAGCTCATGGCGAAGCCGGGCGAGCGCATTGCTGACGGCCGAGGCGGTCACGTTCAGTCGCTCAGCGGCGCGCACGACGCTACGCTCGGAAATGACTGCATCGAGCGTCAGAAGGAGATTGAGATCGAGTCGGGAGACACCCATCGTCGACGAGTATATTTTTCCGCCTGTCACGAGCCGGGCCGAAGGCGGCAAGACCCCACGCGTGCTCGCCCGGCATCCAGGCCCGTGACGATGAGCTCGGCGACACCGTGACCCGAGAAGCGGGCTGGCGACCCGGGCGACCGCGACCCTCAGGTACGTCGGCCGGTCTTGTTCCTGCGTCCCGCGGCCTTCGGTGCCGCGGACCCGAGGAGTGCCGCACGGCAGACCGCGAGGAATTCATCGGCCAGGGGCGAGTCGTCGGGGCACGCGCGCGACATGACGATGGCCCCCACGGCATGCGCCAGCGCGTCCAGGGTCGCGGCCCGTGCCTGGGCCGCGTCCGCTGAACCCGGCGCCGCGCGCCGGTGGGTCAACGCGGCGACGAGTTCTTCGACGCCGGCCGCGAACGCGGCCCGCACCGCCTCGGGCTGGCGGGCGGTATCGCCGCCAAGGGCCGCCATCGTGCAGCCGGTCGCTCTTGAGTCCCGGTGTTCTCTCGAGAGGTATTGCTCCACGAATTCCACCGGGCCGACGCCATCGGTCATGGCGATGGTCTGCGCGATGCCGCACGCCGTCGATTCCGCGATGAGGTCGGCCTTGGAGCCGAACTGCTTGTAGAAGCCGCCGTGGGTGAACCCCGCGGCCGCCATCAGATCGGCCACACCGACCCCGTCGTATCCGTGCTCGCGAAACAGCGTGGACGCCGTCTCGACGACATGCGCCCGGTTCGCTTGAGCCTGTGCCTTGCTGACCTTCATTTCCCGACAACCGTGAGTTCGTGCGTGAACGGGCTCACTATACATTGATGTCAATCATCATCCAACGCTTGACATGTTGGATTACGATCATCATCATTGCGACATCGACAGTTTCCAGCCCTCGCGCCAGAGCCACTCGCCCGGCTCCAGGACTCGACAGCAGGAGCTTCGAGAGTTGCGCCCGCGCTCGCGGCCCCCTTCCAACAGGAAATCGATCATGTCCACCCTCCCCACCGTCCTCATCACGGGCGCCTCCACGGGCATCGGCGCCACCTACGCCGAGCGCTTCGCACAGCGCGGCCACGACCTCGTGCTGGTTGCCCGCGACCGGTCGCGGCTGGAAGCGCTCGCCGCCCGCCTTGGCGGCCAGCACCACGTCGCAGTCGACCTCTTGCCGGCCGACCTGACGCAACAGGCCGACCTGGCCGCGGTGGAGGCCCGGCTGCGTGACGACGCCCGCATCGGGATCCTCGTCAACAACGCCGGCATGGCCCAATCGGGCGGATTCCTGCAGCAGAACGCCGACGGCATCGACCGCCTCGTCGCGCTCAACATCACCGCGCTGACGCGTCTCGCCGGCGCCGTCGCTCCGCGCTTCGCGCAAGCCGGCACGGGCGCCATCGTCAACATCGGCTCGGTCGTGGGCTTCGCGCCTGAATTCGGCATGACGATCTACGGGGCGACCAAGGCGTTCGTCCTGTTCCTGTCGCAGGGCCTGAATCTCGAGCTTTCATCCAAGGGCGTGTACGTGCAGGCGGTACTACCCGCGGCGACCCGCACGGAGATCTGGGAGCGCGCCGGCATCGACGTCAATTCGCTCCCCGAGGTGATGGAAGTGGAGGACCTGGTCGATGCCGCCCTCGTCGGCTTCGACCGCCGTGAACTGGTCACGATCCCGCCATTGCAGGTCGCCGGCCGCTGGGACGCGCTGGATGGCGCCCGCCAAGGTCTGCTCTCGGACATCCGCCAGGCGCAGGTGGCCGAGCGCTATCGCTCGCAAATCTGACCGACTGCCGCCACCCAACCCTGGAAGACTGCCATGATTTCGTCGATCCTGAGGTCCAGCCTCCACGCCCTGGCGCTCTGCGCGGCGCTCGTGTCGCCCCATGCCAAGGCCAACGGCGCCGTCCCGACGGACGCGAGCCCTTCGATGACCGAGGGCATTCGGCCGCTGACCTGGAAAGAGGTCCCGACGCAGTTCGTCTCCGCGGGCGGCGTGGACTTCGCGTACCGGGAGCTCGGCCGGCAGAACGGCGGCGTCCCCGTCGTGCTGCTCGTCCACCTGGCCGGCGTGATGGACAACTGGGATCCGCGCGTGGTCGATGGCCTGGCCTCGACGCACCACGTCGTCGCCTTCGACAATCGCGGCATCGGATCCTCCAGCGGGAAGCCGGCCAACACGATGGAACAGATGGCCGACGATGCCATCGCGTTCATCAAGGCCAAGGGATTCACGCAGGTCGACCTCTTCGGCTTCTCGATGGGCGGGATGATCTCGCAGGAGATCGTGCTGAAGGAGCCCCGGTTGGTGCGCAGGATGATCCTGGCGGGCACCGGGCCGGCCGGCGGCGACGGCATCAGCACGGTGGCGGGCGTGGCGAACGTCGACCTGGTGCGCGCCAAGCTCACCGGGCAGGACCCGAAGCAGTACCTGTTCTTCACGCGCACGCCCGCCGGCGTCGAGGCCGGGAAGGCCTTCCTGAAACGCCTGCAGGAGCGCACGGACCACCGCGACGCGGAGATCGCGATCAGCGCCTACATCGCGCAGCTCCAGGCGCTCAGCGCGTGGGGACAGAAGGCGCCGGCGGACCTGTCGGTCGTCAAGCAACCCGTCCTGGTGGTCAACGGCGACGCGGATCGGATGGTTCCGACGCCGAACTCATACGACCTTGCACGTCGCCTGCCCAACACCCAGCTGATCATCTATCCCGATGCGGGCCATGGCGGCATCTTCCAGTATCAGGAAGACTTCCTTCCCAAGGCCTTGGCCTTCCTCGCGAACTGAGCCTCGGGCGAGAAGCCGCGAGACCATCGACTCCAAGGGCAAGCACATGACCGACACGCACCTGACCGCACCCACGCGCTTCGTGGAAGTCGACGGCACCCGATACGCCTATCGCCGCTGGGGCAACGGCGCTGCTTCGCAGCCTCCGATGCTGTTCCTGCAGCACTTCCGCGGTGGCATGGATCACTGGGACCCGTTGATGACGGACGGCCTGGCCGCCGGCCGCGAAGTCCTCCTGTTCAACGGCCGCGGCATCGCCTCGTCGGGTGGCACACCGCGCACGCGCATCGAGGACATGGCCGACGACGCCGCGGCCTTCGTCCGTGCGCTTGGCCTGGAACGGATCGACGTCCTGGGCTTTTCGCTGGGCGGCTTCCAGGCCCTGGACTTGACTTGGCGCCATCCGAGGCTCGTGCGCAAGCTGATGCTGCTGGGCACCGGCCCGCGCGGCGGTGACCCGGACATGGAGCACCAGGTGCTGGAGACGGCCGCCAACCCCGTGCCCGCCCTCGAGGATTTCCTCTACCTGTTCTTCGGACGGTCGGAGCAGGCCATGCAGGCAGGGCGGGCGTTCTGGGAGCGGCGTCACCTGCGTGCCGACCAGGATCCCCCGTCTTCACCGGAGGTCGCCAAGGCGCAGATCGAGGCCAACATGCTGTACCTGCCCAGGCTTTCGGAGGACGATCCCTTCGCCTACCTGCGCGGCATCCCGCAGCCGACGTTCATCCTCAACGGCGTGAACGACGTGATGGTCGCGACGATGAACTCCTTCTACATGGTTCGCAACCTGCCCGACGCGCAGCTGTTCATCTATCCGGACGCCGGACACGGTGCGCAATTCCAGTATCCGCGGCGCTTCCTGCAGCACGCGATCCAGTTCCTGCGCGAGTGAAGGCCGCGAAGCCGCATTCGCCGAACCCGCATCTCTCCCCTCAAGGGTTGCACGTCATGTTCAAGTTCAAGTTCCTCCTGTGGGCGTTCGCCCAGTTGCTGAAGCGACGGATCGATCGCCACGCCGATTGCGCCAGCTACGTCCGGGGCAAGAAGCTGGTCTTCCAGATCCGCACGGTCGAAGGAGCCGGCCGCTACTTCGTCATCGAGGACAGCGCCATCCGGTCGTTCGCCGGGCTGACGAAGGACCCCCAGTTCACGCTCTGCTTCAAGGACGCTGCCAAGGGCTTCGCGATCCTGTCCGCCAAGGACAGCCAAGCCGCCTTCATCCGGGGCCTGGGCCGCACGGACCTGACCATCAGCGGCGACTTCCGCGAAGTGATGTGGTTCCAGGGCCTGACGGCATTCCTGCAGCCTGCCAAGGTCGTCTCGCCCTACAACCGCACCGCGTTCTGAGCCCCCATGACACCCGATCTGTTGAACCGGCCATTGCAGTTGCCCAACGGCTGCATCCTGCGCAATCGTCTCGCCAAGGCGGCGATGAGCGAGACGCTGGGCACCTACGACAATCGACCGACACCCGGCCTCGTTCGGCTCTATGCGCGTTGGGGCGCCTCGGGCCTGGGCCTGATGCTGACGGGCAACGTGATGATCGACCGTCGCGCTCTGGGCGAGCCCGGCAACGTCGCCATCGAGGACGAATCCGACCTGACCGCCTTGCGGCAGTGGGCAAGGGCGGCAACGGCGCAGGGCGCGGCCATCTGGGCGCAGCTCAACCACCCCGGCAAGCAGTCCACCAAGGGCTTGAACGCCTTCAACCTCGCGCCTTCGGCCGTCCCCTTCCGCCAGGACATGGCGGCCTTCTTCGCGACTCCGCGCGAGGCCACCGTGTCGGAGATCGAAGACATCATCGAGCGTTTCGGGCGCAGCGCGGCCATCGTCAAGAAGGCCGGCTTCAGTGGCGTGCAGATCCACGGCGCCCACGGCTACCTGGTCAACCAGTTCCTGTCCGCGCACCACAACCGACGCGACGACGCGTGGGGCGGGACCGTCGAGAAGCGGCGTCGCTTCCTGATGGCCGTCTATGCGGAGATCCGCCGACAAGTCGGTCCGGAGTTCCCGGTAGGCATCAAGCTCAACTCGGCCGACTTCCAGCGCGGTGGCTTCACCGAGGAAGATTCGCTGGCCACCATCCGCGCGCTGGCGGAGGGGGGAATCGACCTGATCGAGATCTCCGGCGGGACCTACGAAGCGCCTGCCATGAGCGGAGCGATGCAGGACCCGTCCAAGGCTTCCACCGCGGCTCGTGAAGCGTACTTCCTCGACTTCGCCGGGAAGGTTCGTGCCGCTGTCCAGGTACCCCTGATGGTCACGGGCGGCTTCCGCACTGCCGCCGGCATGGAAGCCGCGCTGCGAACGGGCGCCCTCGATGTGGTGGGCCTGGCGCGCCTGCTGGCGATCGACCCCGAGGCGCCCCTCGCGCTGCTGCAAGGCCGCGACAGCCCCCAGCGCGTTCGACCGATCCACACGGGTCTCAAGGCCGTGGATCGCCTGGGAATCATGGAGGTGCTCTGGTACACGCGCCAACTCCGGCGCATCGCCAGGGGTGGCGATCCGCAACCGAGGGAGAGTGGGCTGTCCGCCTTCCTGAAGTCGGCGCTCAACAGCGGTTGGGCCACGTTTCGCACACGCCGCCTGCGCGCGCGCGCTTGAGCGCGCGGCACGTACGGGCGGGCATCGCCGCCTCGCAAGGTGATCCGCATCGAGCCTCCCGGCGCGGCGCTGGAGCAGCCCGAAAGCCCCGCGGCGCACCAACGCCCGACGACACATCCGCCTGGCTCCGCCAGGACAGAGGACGAAGACATGAAAGCACTCACCTTCAAGCGCTACGGCAAGTCGCCCGACATCGGCTTTGCCGAGATTGCCCGCCCTTCGCCGAAGCCGGACGAACTGCTGGTGCAGGTCCATGCCGCGGGCGTGAACCCCATCGACAACGTGGTGCCGGCCGGAACGTTCAAGCCCGTCCTGCACTTCGACCTGCCCGCGACGCTGGGCAGTGACCTGGCCGGCGTGGTGATCGAGGTGGGCAGCCGCGTGACCCGCTTCAAGCCTGGCGACGAAGTCTTCGCCAGCCTGTTCGACCTCGGCAAGGGGTCGTTGGCGGAGTTCGCGGCGGTGCCGGAGAGCGCGGCCGCCCTGAAGCCACGCAACCTGGACTTCGTGCAGGCTGCGTCGATCCCGATGGTCGGCCTCACTTCCTGGCAAGCGCTGAAGGAGCGTGTCGGCTTGCGTCGAGGCCAGAAGGTGTTCATCCCGGCGGGCTCCGGCGGCATCGGCACGTTTGCGATCCAACTGGCCCACCACCTTGGCGCCAAGGTGGGCACCACCGTCAGCACGGGCAATGTCGAACTGGTTCGCAAGCTCGGCGCCGACGAGGTCGTCGACTACAAGAAGCAGGAATTCGAGAAGGTACTCCGGGGGTATGACGCCGTGCTCGGCACCGTCCGCGGAGATGCCATCGCGAAATCGGTCGACATCCTCGAACCAGGCGCCCGGATCGTCTCCCTCGTCGGCCCGCTGGATGCGGCGTTTGCGCGCACGAAAGGCTTGAACTTCATCCTGCGTTTCGTGTTCGGATTGATGAGCCGCAAGATCTCGCGCCTCGCAGGAAAGCGCGGCTTCAGCTACTCATTCCTGTTCGTGCGTCCCGACGGGAAGCAACTCGGGCAGATCGGCGAACTGCTGGAGTCCGCGCGCATCCGGCCGGTGATCGACAAGGTCTTCCCCTTCGAGCAGGCCAAGGAAGCCCTCGATTATCTGGCGCAGGGACGCGCCAAGGGAAAGGTCGTCGTCCGCATCAGGTGACCCGTCGCCATCGCCACGATCGGCGACTCGTTGCCGGGTAGCGTGTCGTCGGGCGCATCGACAGGACAGCGATCGACATCCCTGCCCATTCGGGAGTGAAACATGCTCGACCTCTCCGACCGAGACGATCGTCAGGCTGATTCCACGTCGATGCCAGGATAGTGCCGCTCCAGGACGGACCGCATTTGAGGTTTGCCCGAGAACCGTTCCCTGTCGCGGGCTTCGCGAATGATGTTCCGGCCGCGCGCGTCGGCCTTCGTGATGTCTGCCCGATAGGAGCACAGGACGTCCAAGGCTTCCAGGCTCGCAGGGTCGCCGTCACTGGCGAACATCAGCGCCGTCGAGCCGTCCTGCGCAACGGCGTTGACATTCGCGCCTGCCGCCAGCAGTGCTCGAGCGATCGCGACATGCTTTCGGTTGACCGCCCACATCAACGGCGTGTAGCTTCCATGGGGCGCGCCGAGTGATCTGAGGGGCTCGTCCGGGTTCTTCCCGGCCGCCAACAACAGTTCGACGGCAGCAAGATCGCCCTTCATCGCCGCGTGGGCGAGGGCACCATCCCGGTCCTGGACGCCGCCGCGCTCTATGAAGACGCGCACCAATGCCGGTCTGCCCGCTTTGATGGCGGCCACCAGCGGAGTCGCACCCCATTCGCCTCTTGCGCGAGCGAGCACGGATGTACTGGCGAGGCGCATGGCGGCCTCGTCGTGCCCCTGCTCGATCGCCTTGAAGATCCTGTGCCGGAGCATGCGGCCGAGACGCTCGCGGAGCGCGTAGGCCAGCTTTCCCCATCGATAGGGATCTTGCAAGAATATGAATGGCATCCTTGAACCCGGAATCAAAGGTCAGCTCATGGCCGCTCGCGGCCTGTTTCCGAAACCGGCCGAGACGACCACCACCGGCCGCCCCGCGAAGCCCGCGCTGCGAGCTGACGGCTACAGCTTCGACCGGATCATGCCGGCGTTGGGCGGGATGTCGCTGGGATAGGCGAAGGGGGTGAAGGGCACGCCCCAGTTGGCAGCCATGTCCATCACCTCGTGGTAGCGGTGCACCCAGGTCGACGACGTCGGATAGCACTGGTTCCAGAACGCGAAGATGGCCCAGGCGAGGGCTTCGTATTCCTGCGGCGTGGCGCCCGCCCATTCGGCCATGCGCATCAGCCTGCCGGTGGTGAACGATGGGCCGGCCCAGATCGGCATGCCCATCACGCGGGCCGCCATCACGTAGCCGCTATTCTCCTTGAGGGTGTAGCGGTCCGGCTCGTCGGGCTCGGTCTTGTAGCGGAAGTCGGCCGTGCCCTGGATAGGCCGGCGGGTGTACTCGGGCGTGCCGAAATCGTTGATGCGGAAATAGGTGCCCGTGCTTTTTTCGGGCGGTACTTCCACCGCGGACTTCAGGTTCTTCTTCAGGAACTCGGTGACGTCGTGCAGCGTGACGACGCGATCCTCGAAGTAGTACGCGTCGGGTTGCTTGAGCACGCGCGCGATGCTGGCGCCGGTCTTCTTGTACAGCGGTTGGTAGGGCAGCTTGAGGTTGGCGCCTTCGTCGAGCAGCGGCGCCAGCACCTTGGGGCTCGACGGGCTGGAAACCATCATGCGCACCTTGTCCAGCAACGCGGCGAGCTGGGTGGCGATGTAGCGCGACTGCACCGTGGCGCGCGCGAGCCGGGTCTCGCTGCCATCCAGGGCCTCGCGCGCCAGGAACTCGCCCATCACCGCGCGCGCCATGTTCGTGTAGTCGCCGAACTCCAGAATGTGGCGCTGCTGGCCCATCTCCCTGCGGATGCGCCAGGCATTCTGGTCGTCGCCCCCCTGGGCGCTTATCCATTCCTTGAGGATCGGAATGATGTCGCGCTTGACGTGCACGAAGAAGGTGTGGAACCCGCCCTGCACGTTCGCCAGGATCTCGGCGTAGGCCTCTTCGGCACTTCGGAACTCGCGCACCTCGCCGTTTGCGCCACGGTATTTCAGCGAGGCCTGCAGTGCTTGCCACTGGTAGGGAGCAGCGCTGACATGCACAGCCCGGGGCACGGCATCGTCAAGGCATTCGCCCGCGGCAAGCCGGCCCATCTGGTCGGCCTCGGCCTCGAGCCGCGGGTCGGCCAGCCACTGCACGCACGCCGCGCCCGCGCCTGCGGCCACGCGTCCTTGCTGCTGCTGGCGGACGTGAGTGAGTTCGTGGGCGATCAGGCGCAGACCGGACGGGGAATCCGGATCGAACGCGCCCGGCGCGAAGTAGAGGTCGCTACCATGGTTGAGCGCCGGGACACCGAGCGCCGCCGCCTGCGGCCCGACGTGCACCCGCACCGCCTCGAAGCTCGTCCCGAACAACTGCTCCATCGGCCGCCGCAATCGGTCCGGCAAGGCAAAGCCGCGATCGGCGGCGCCGAAGGACAGATCGAGCAGGGAAATGTCGGGCAAGGATCGCATGAAGAAACTCCGCGGTTGCTCGAATGCCTGGTCGACCGAACGACCGGCCAGTCACCTCAAGGCCGCGAGCTTACTACCGGTTTTCGGAACGTTCTGGGGGGTATCGTCTTGCCGATCCAGGCCGTGACGGCCTCGTGCCGGAAAGGGTTGGCCGCCAACGGACGGACAACCCAGCGCCGAAGTTTCGGGAAGGCCGCTTCGGTTCCCCAACGACAAGATGCCCACCAGCGGCAATCCCCCCAAAGGGGCGGCGGCAGTCGTTTCGAGCAGTGGATACTGAAGGTCTCAAGATTCCCTTCAGGATGCCGCATGGCCCAGGACAACCGGCCGCTCGACAGCCCCGTGCAACCCTGCCCGTGCGTCACGCACGACTTCAACATCGCACTCGGCGCGGCACCCGACGTGTCGCCGCGGCCCGCATGGTGGCCTGCCGATACCGGGAGCGGCTATGCCGACGAGAGCATGTCGATCGCGCTCGGAGGCGTGGATGTCCAGCAGACGCTGAGCGGAGGGGCATTCGGCGCGACGGGGATACCCCCGGGTGTAGCCAAGGTGCAATTCGACAAGTTCTACGACGACGTGCGCTCGGACATCGCGCAGCGAACGCTCCTTCCGGACACCTGAGGCACACACGAGATACGCAGACACATGGCAGTCAAGCAGGTTCCCTGGAAGTCCGTCGACGAGCCCGTGGCCGGGCTCGCGACGAACGCGTCGCATGCGGTGCAGGTACAGCGCGAGGCGATACCGATCATTTTCGTGCCCGGCGTGATGGGCAGCCGCCTGCGGCTCGCGGGTACCGACGGTACCGGCAAGACTGGCGGCCTGCCGAACCTGCGCTGGGACCCCACCGCCGGATTCCTCTACAAGAACTATTCCGGCGTGACTCCGGCGCGCCGCAAGCTGCTGCTGATCGGCGAGGGAAACAAGTACGACCCGAACTTCCTCGAGGTCGACGACGACAGTCCGCCCGGCAACGGCTATCGCGGCCTGATGGCGGACTACCGCGGCTTCCTCGACCAGTTGCGGGACCACGACTGGGGCGCGCTCGGCAAGCTGTTCGTCTTCCCCGTCTACGGTTTCGGCTACAACTGGAGCGCCTCCAACCGCAGCTCGGGCGCCAAGCTCGCGACGCGCATCGCCGAGATCATCGATGAAGCCAAGTCCATCGTCGGGGCTTGCGAGAAGGTGATCCTGGTCACCCACTCGATGGGCGGCCTGGTGGCGCGCGCGGCCATGCATCTGTCGGGCGCGGAGGGGCTGGTGCTTGGCGTCGTGCACGGCGTGCAGCCCGCCTACGGCGCGCCCGCGGCTTACATGCGCATCAAGGCGGGGTTCGAAGGCAGCGGCATCACGGGCCGTCTTGCCTCGCGGTTCCTGGGCCCCACGGGCCGCGACGTCACGGCCCTGCTGGCCAACGCGGTGGGCGGTCTCGAGCTCCTGCCCGGCAAGCAGTACGTGACGAGCCAGGGTTCGAGCCGCTGGCTCGAGATCCCCGACCTGCCCGGCGGGTCGCATTTCCTGCCGCTTCGCAACGACGCGTTCACCGACATCTACCGAGTTCCCGCCGTCGTGCGCGAAGGCCCCGGTTCGGGGCCGACACACAACGCCTACTGGGGACTCGTCGATCCGGAACTGCTCACACCCGAGGGCGTCTCGACGAAGACCGACAATGCGCTCGATGAAGACGCTGACGCCATGCAGGCCGCGGCGACGCCCTGGACCGGCTTTCTCGCCAACCTCGCTCAGGCCGAGTCCTTGCAGGATGACCTGGGCACTTACCGCCACCCCAAGACGTGGTGGTTCAACGGCGGCGGCCTGGATACCGCCGACGGTGCCAGCTACGCGATCAGTTCCAACTGGGTCCGGTCGGACAACTATCCGACGCGCGGATTCCGCGGTTTCCTGCGCGACCAGGACGGCTCGAGCATGCAGGCCGTGCTGCAGGATCCCGCGGGCAAGGGCGACGGCACGGTGCCGATCATGTCCAGCAGTTTCAACGGCGACCGCTCGCCGAGTCCGTCCGCGCCGACCAACCGCACGTTCGACGGGCTCGCGCACCAGCCGGCCTACGAAGACGCCGGCGTCCAGACCTGGGCGACAGCAGCCATCACTGCGATCATCGGCATGCACTTCAAGGAAATGCACGGATGAGCGCAGGCCCGCCGATCCGGCCCTTCGATGGGTCAGCGCGACGAATCATGCGTTCGTCGCTGGTGGCCGTCCTGGTCAATCTCGTCTCTGTGGAAAACACGATGGCAGCAACTCTCCCTTCGACGCCGGAGCGACTCCAGTCACACTGCACTGGACGCTTCGACTATGCCCTGCCGGCAGCCCTGCAGTCGGGTGGCAGCAAGCAGAGCCTCTACCGCTTGGACCTTGCTTCCGAGCCATGGCGACCGGGTGGCGACGCCGGCGACGCCTGGAAGAAGCGGCTGGGAGCGGTGTTGACTGCCAAGGGCGTCTCCTCCACAGCCTCGAACCGCAGCCGCGAGTTCGACCTCCCCGGCGTCGGCCCGGCCGCCTGGCTGGCGCTATTCGCCGATCGTCCCGACCTGGTGACGCTGTTGGCGATGAAGCCGGTCGCGCCGTCGAAGGAGTCCGTCTTCCTCCGCGCCGAGGCCACCAAGGGTCGCGAAGGCGTCGCGGAAAAGGTCGTCGCCGAAGTGGCCGGGGCGTACGTCGCCGGCTCGCCGCTGGGCTTCTGCCTTGGTGCGGGCGCTTTCGTGATCAGGCCGAGCAAGAACGAGCGCGCGCTTGAATCCTTCAATGCGCCCGGAGTGGACGTCTCGGTCGAGACGGAGACGGTGGCCGCGCCCGATGACGGTCAGAGCACCGACGGCGATCTTCCGCCCGGGGGCCGGAGACTCCTGAAGCAACGGCGCAGCGTCGGTGGCTTCGAGGGCAACGAGGAGCGTGTCCAGGTGCCCGACGGCGCGGCCGGCGGCCTGCTTGTCTACACCTGGATCTTCGCCGGTCGCGCAGCCGATGGCGCTGCGCCACGCATCCGCCTGTCGGCATCGGGCCCGATCACGCACGCGCTCGCCGTCGACGCGGCGTGGAACGCGCTGCTCGCGTCGTGGCGGCAGCGCTCCATCGCCGTGCGTTGAACGTGGGCAGGATCCAGATCACTGCGGAGCAGATGCGACTCCTTGGTGCGGCGATGCGCCGTCAATTCGAGGTCGACGCGATCGCACTGCTGCGTCGCAGCCATCCGATGACGACGGCCAGGCATGCCGACGACGCCATGCGGGTGTTCGTCCAGCACGGCATCGAGCGTGCGAAAGCCAGCCGAATGGACAGCGTCAGCGACGTCCAGCGCTGGCTGTCACTGATGTTGCAGCTGGGGCCACGCTTCGACACGAGCGACGAGCCGCGCCTGGCGGCCATACGTGCGGTGCTCGAGAACATCGAGGTCTACGGGCCCCTGCGCCTGGACCAGGCCGAAGCGCTCGCGGCAGAGATCGCTCCCCGGCCCACCTGATCGTTGCCCGGACCAGTTACCGCCTTGAGCGATCGGGCGAGCGTGGCGGCATCGGCTCCTGCCAAGCCGGCGCCTGTCTTCGCCGCGGGCCTGCACGACCAAGTGCAGGCTCACAGATCTCGAATGCCGCAAAGGAAACCCTTCGCCGCCTCACCCGCCTGCCAGTGCTTCAAGGGCGCTCCGAGAGGAACTGCGTCACCGCGCCGGAGAAGTCCGACGGGAATTCGACATTGGTCAGGTGCACCGCCGGGAACACGAGCAGACGGGCGCCGGGCACCGCATCCGCGATGGCCTTGCCGTGCCCGAGCGCCGTCACGGTGTCGTGCTCTCCGGCAATCACGAGGGTCGGTCGCGGGATCAGCGCGACGGTGCGGCGCAGGTCCGCATCGCGCACGGCCGCGAACAGGCCGGCCAGCCCTTGCCGATCGACGGCCGTGAGCATGGCGCGGAATTCGTCGATGACCGGACTCCCCTGCTCGAACATCGCCGCGGGGAACCAGTTGTGCAGGAACATCTCGGCAGTCTCGGACATGTCCGGCGCCTGCAGCACGTTGGCGATGCGCTCGTCGAATGCCGGTGCCGAGCCCAAGTACGACGAGGTGTTGCTCAGGATGAGGCGATCGATCCGCTCGGGTGCGTGGACGCCGAGCCACTGCCCGACGAAGCCACCGAGCGACAGGCCCAGGAAGTGCGCGCGCGTGATGTGCAGCGCGTCGAGCAGTTCGATCACGTCGCGACCCAGCCGGTCCATCGAGTAGGCGCCCGCAGGAACGTCCGATTTCCCGTGGCCGCGGAAATCGTAGCGCAGGAGGCGGAAGTGGCGGCTCAGTTCCTGCACTTGGCGGTCCCACATGTGCAAGGTGGTGCCGATGGAGTTCGACAACACGAGCACCGGCTTGTCGGCCGGGCCGTCGAGTCGATAGGCGATGCGGGTGCCGTCGCCGACGCGCACATGGGACAGTTCGTTCGTGGTCATGATGTTCTCCTTCAAGGTTGGATCGATGACTCGATGCTAGGCATTGGCGAGCTTTGTGGAAATTACAAAGTTCGGAAGATGTCTGTAGTAAAAGGCGACATGTCCGAATTCACGCTGCACGACCTCCAATGTTTCGACGCCGTCGTCCGGGCCGGCGGATTCCAGCCGGCCGCCGCCGTGCTGCACCGGTCGCATCCCGCGGTGTTCGCCGCGGTCGCCAAGCTCGAGCGCCAGCTGGACCTCGTCCTGCTCGATCGCAGCGGCTACCGCGTCCGCCCGACCGAGGCAGGGACGTCGTTCCTGCAACGGACGCGCAGGCTCCTGCGCGAGATGGAGGACCTGCGGCTGCACGCCGCGCAGTTGTCCGCGGGCGCGGAGAGCGACATCCACGTCGTCGTCGGCGACCTGTGTCCGCTGCCGCACGTGCTGGGCCTGCTGGGGCGCTTCTTCGCAGGCTGTCCGGGCACGCGGCTGCACCTGCACTTCGATGCGGTGGGCGGGCCGCTGGAGCGGCTCCTCGACGACGAGGCGGGCCTGATCCTGCACTGGGTCGACAAGGCCGACCCCCGGCTCGACTGGATCGACCTGTGCAAGGTGCCCTTCGTCCCGGTCGTCGCGCCCGGCTTCCTGCTCGATGCGCGCCGCGGAGCGGTCCGCCCCGAAGACCTGCGCGGCCGCACGCAATGCATCATGCGCGACACGGCCCGGCATTCGGAGCGCCGCGACTACTTCGTCGTGGAGGACGCGCCGCAGTGCATGGTCCCCGACCAGGGCATGAAGAAGGAGATCATCCTGCAAGGGCTCGCCTGGGGGCATCTGCCGCGCTTCCTGGTCGAGGACGAACTGGCCGACGGTCGGCTGCTGTCGATCGCCGGGCGGCACCTGCCGGGGCGCGTCGAGGAGCTGGTCGTGGCGCGGCGGCGCGATCGCCCGCATGGGCCGGTGTCCAGCCGACTGTGGGAGCACCTGCAGAGCGAGGCGCCCGGGCTGCGGCGCGCGCTCGCGGCGCGGCGTTGACGAACCTGTCGACCCTGCGCCGGGCGGTGAGCACGCTGGCCATGCGCGTCGTCGCATGCAGCCCCGTCTCGTCGCATCGCCTTTGACCCGGCCGCGCCGCGCTTGGAACAATCGCGAGTCGATGTCCCCCCGAACCAGCCGATGATCTTCGCTCGCTCGCCCTCCTTCCTCGCAAGCTGCCTGTCCGCGGCACTGCTCGGCCTGGCCGCGCTCGCGCCCGCGCTCGCGGACGACGCCGCCGGCCCGACCGTCTTCGTCCACGTCAACGTCGTCCCCATGGACGGCGACAGCCCGCGCGTGCTGCAGGACGAGACGGTCGTCATCGAGCACGGCCTCGTGGCGGCCATCGGGCACGCGCTCGCGCCGCCGACGGGCGCCCGCATCGTCGACGGACGCGGGCGTCTTTTCCTGTCGCCAGGCCTGGCGGACATGCACACGCACGCCGAGAGCCCCGCCGACATGAAGCTCTACCTGGCCTACGGGATCACCAGCGTGCTGCACATGGGCGGCGCCAGCAGCGACTTCATGGACCAGCGCAGGCCGCTGCTGAACACGGGCGCGCGGCCCGGGCCGCATGTCTACGCCGCGTTCCGCATCGACGGCACGCCGGAATACGGCCAGTTCGTGGTGCGCACGCCCGACGAGGCGCGCTGGATCACCCGGCTCGCCAAGGCCAACGGCTACGACTTCGTCAAGGTCTACAACAACCTCTCGTCCGAATGCTTCGAGGCGACGCTGGACGAGGCGCGGCGCCAGGGCATGGCGGTCGTCGGCCATGGCCTGGCGCACGTGGGCCTCGAGCGGCAGCTGGCGCTCGGGCAGAAGCTCGTCGCGCACGCGGAGGAGTTCCTCTACACGACCTTCGCCTCGGCGGCGACGTCCGACGATCCCAATGCACCGCCCGATGGGGCGCGAGTGCCTGCCGCGATCGCGTCGATCAAGCAGTCGGGCGCCTTCGTCACGGCCGATCTCGCGACCTACGACCACATCGCGCAGCAATGGGGGCGGCCGGGCGTGCTCGCGCGCTGGCTGCAGGCGCCCGAGATGGCCTGGCTGTCGCCCGGCCAGCGGCTGGCCTGGCGCAAGGAGGACTATGTCGCGCGCAGCGGCAGCCTGGATGCCCGCGACGCGTTCCTGCACCGCTTCGCGCGAGCGCTCCAGGACGCCGGCGTGCCGCTCGTCGCGGGCACCGACGCGCCCTCGGTGCCAGGCATGCTGCCGGGAAGGTCCCTGCACGAGGATCTCCGCGCGTTGGGCGACGCCGGCTTCAGTCCGTACGAGGCGCTCTCGACCGCGACCCGCAACGCCGGTCGCTTCATCCACGACACCGTCCCCGGCGCGGTTCCCTTCGGCGAGGTCGCAGCCGGCTTTCGAGCGGATCTCGTGTTGACGGACGCCAACCCGATCGACGATCTGGCGACGCTGAGGGCGCCACTGGGCGTGATGTCGCACGGCGTCTGGTACGACAAGGCCAGGCTGGATCAACTCCTGGCGGGCGTCGCCAAGGACTACCGGGACGCGGCGGCGCCCGCGGTCGGACGCACGGACTGAATTCGTCGGCGTTTGCCGGGCACGGTCGTCCCTGGCTGGCACGCAGGCGACGCCGTCACCGTCCGCGCCGTCATTCGATCGAAGTCACTCGCACAAGGCGATCGGCCAGCGCAGATCGGCGAGAGGCGAGGAATGCACGCAGCAGATCGCCGTAGGCCGGATGCACGGCGTCACGCACGGAGGGTCGTGCGGACAGCGATCGCCGCCATTGCGCCACCTTCGGCAGGTCGCGCCAGAATCCGAATTCGCCGATCGTGTCGAACACATCAAAGTATCGAAACACCGGCCCGAACACCGCGTCCACCATGGAAAAGGACGGGCCGTCGAACCAGGGGCCGCTGCCGAGGGCGCCCTCGAGTTTCGTCAAGCGAGTGCGAATATCCGCCGCGCGCACCTGCAGGGCGACCTCGTCTGCAGCGCCGTAGAACGCGGCGATGAGCTGGAGCAACGACGAGCCGAATTCCATCCACGAGCGATTACGGGCTCGCAGCAGCGCGTTGGCTGGATGCAGGCGTGGCAGCGTGGTCTCGTCGAGGTACTCGCAGATCACGGTGGACTCGAAGATCGCCTCCTCGCCCACCAGGAGCAGCGGCGTCCGGCCCAGGGGCGAGATCCGCAGGAACCAGTCCGGCTTGTGCGCGAGGTCGATGTCGCGACGCTCGAAAGACAGTCCCTTCTCTGCCAAGACGATCGCCGCGCGCTGCACGTAGGGGCACAGCGCATGCGACACCAGGACAAGGGGCGCGTTCATGCCGCGACGACGGCGAGCGAGCCCGCGCCGGGTGAGTGGAAGAGCTTCATGTGGTTCATCCTCGTGCGAAGGGCCGTGTGGGGGGCTCAGGCAGCTTCGAGGCGCGGCGCCAGCCACGAGCTTCGCTTGAGTGCCGCCGCGCCGTCTCCCAGCAGCCAGAGCGCAAGCGAGGCCGCGATGAGGAAGACCGGATACTCCCAGCCCCCGCCGGGGCTCGTATGAACCCAGCCGTTGGGCAGATGCACCCATGCCACGACGCTCATGAGCGGCACCAGGGCCAGGGCGGCCTGACGCGCATAGAGGCCCAGGATCAGTGCCACGCCGCCCATCAGTTCGGCGGCGAAGACCGGATAGGCGAGGAAGGCCGGAAAGCCGATGCTGGCGAAATATTTCGCCGTCCCCGGCAGCGTGAAGACGAGCAGCTTGAGCAGCGCGTGGGAAATCCACATGGCACCGAGGCTGAGGCGCAGCACGGTGATCCCGAGCTGGGTGGCGGTCGAGGGAAGCGCGGTCATTTGCGAACTCCTGGAGTTGGTCGTTGCGGCCACTGTAGGATTGCCGAATCGCAGCGTGAATAGACCGATATGCAAGCATCGATTGCAAGATCGCAATACAAGCTGACCCCTGGCGACCTGGAGGTGACGCTGGCCCTGGTGCGAGGAGGAACGCTGGCATCGGCAGGCGAGCGCCTCGGCGTGGATGCTTCCACGGTGTTCCGTTCGCTGCAGCGTCTGGAGCGCGGCCTCGGACGCCCGCTCTTCGAACGAACGCGTGCGGGCTACCGCGCCAACGAGGCCACCATGGCCTTGGTCGAGCACGCCGAATTGATGGAGGCGGCCGTCGAGGCAGCGCGCTCGACGATGCAGGCCAGCCCGTCGCAGGTTTCGGGAACGGTGCGGATCACCACCACCGACACCGTCCTGCACGGCCTGGTGGCGCCGGCCCTGCAACGCCTGGTCAAGTCGCACCCGCTTCTCGGCTTCGAACTGCACACGGGCAACGAACTCGCCAGCCTGACCCGTCGCGACGCCGACATCGCGGTGCGAGCAACCAGGCGCCCGCCGCAGCACCTCGTGGGCAAGCAGGTCGGGCCGATACGAGTCGCGATCTATGCGGCACGGCGTGGCGGCACGCGCAAGCTCGCGGAGGTGGAGGCCGGCCGATGCGACTGGATCGCGCCGGACGACGCACTGCCCGAGCATCCGTCCGTGGTCTGGAGGAAGCGCGCCTTCCCGAAGGCGACGCCCCGCTACCGCGTCCCCAGCATCCTCTCGGTGCTGGAGCTTGTGGCACAGGGCCTGGGCGTGGGCATCGTCCCGCTCTTCCTGGCGGAAGGCCGCAGCGATGTGGTTCGCCTGACCGAGCCACTCGACGAGTGCGAAACCGAGCTGTGGTTGCTCACGCATCCGCAATCGCGGCACTTGCGCGGCATCGGTGCCGTCTACACGCATCTGGTGCAGACGTTGCGCCTGGCTTGAACGCGGCTTGCGCTGGCGGCCGGCGGCACCGAGCGACTTCCTGGCGTGAGCGTGTAGACCGCACCACGCGACGGGCATGGTGTGCCGAAACGACAAAGCCCGCGCGAGGCGGGCTTTGCCAAGTGCGCGACGGCACTCGATGTTTTGGTTGCGGGGGCTGGATTTGAACCAACGACCTTTGGGTTATGAGCCCAACGAGCTACCAGACTGCTCCACCCCGCGACTGAAGAATGTGATTATGGCATAGATTTGGACGCATGTCATGGCGGCGAAGTGAAGACGTGCAAAGAACGCACGCCACCTGCGGCTCAGTCGGCGACGACGTGCGTGCCGGGTAGCCAGCACCACGCGCCGGGCGCGAGGTCGGCGGGCAGCGCCAGCTTGCCGAAGCGGCTGCGGTGCAAGGCTTCGACGCGGTTACCCACGGCCGCCAGCATGCGCTTGACCTGGTGGTACTTGCCTTCGGCCAGCGTCAGGCGGATGCCGTGCAGGCCGGCGGCGGCGCCGTCCCAGGCCTCGGCGGCGAGTGCGCGCACCGGTTCGGGGTCGTCCATCAGCACCACGCCGGCGAGCAGCTGCGCCAACTGCTCGGGCGTGACCGGATGCTTGCAGGACGCGTCGTAGACCTTGGGGACGTGGTGCTTCGGCGACGTCCAGCGATGGAGCAGCTGGCCGTCGTCGGTGAACAGCAGCAGGCCGGTCGTGTCCTCGTCGAGGCGGCCCACGGCCTGCACGTCGCGGCGCAGCAGCGGTGCGGGCAGCAGGCTGTAGACGCTCGGATGGTGCTTGGGCTTCTTCGAGCACTCGTAGCCGGCAGGCTTGTTCAGCGCCACGAGCGCCTTCAGGTGCACCGGCCAGTCCTTGCCTTCGACGTTCAGCACCAGGCCCTCGGGGGCGAGGTCCTCGTGCGGATCGTCGTGCAGCACGCCGCCGATGGCCACGTAGCCCCCTCCGACGAGCCCTTCGCAGGCGCGGCGGGTGCCGAAGCCTTGCGAGAACAGGATCTGAGCGAGCTTCATCAGAGGCCGGCCGCCGCGAGGCTCGCGGAGAAGCGCGCCGCGTCCTGGAAGCCGACGATGCGCGTCGACTCGATCTCGCGGCCCTGGGCGTCGAACAGGATGATGCCGGGCGGCCCGAACAGGTGGAAGCGCTTGAGCAGCGCCTGGTCCTCAGCGGAGTTCGCCGTGACATCGGCGCGCAGCAGCACGGCCTTGTCCAGCTGCGCGCGCACGCTCGGGTCGACGAAGGTCTGCGACTCCATTTCCTTGCAGGAGACGCACCAGTCGGCATAGAAATCCAGCATCACGGGACGCCCCGCGGCCTGCAGCCGCTGGTCGAGTTCGGCGACGCTGCTCACGCGGTCGAAATGCGGGCCGGCGTCGGCGCTCGTGCCGCCGCGCGCTGCCAGCCGTGCCAGCGGTTGCGTCGGATCGAGGCCGCCACTGGCCGCGCCGATCAGTTCGAGCGCACCGATGACGACGAACAGGATGCCGATGCCCTTGACGGTGCGCGCCGCGCCTTCGTAGTCCTTGCTGGTGACCGGCTCGAAGGCCCCCAGCACGACGCCCGTGATGATCGCCAGCGCGCCCCAGGCGAGCATCGTGAACAGGGCCGGAACGATGGGATGCACGAGGTACAGCGCGACACCCAGCAACATCAGGCCGAAGAAGCGCTTGACCATGTCCATCCAGCTGCCGCTGCGCGGCAGCAGGCTGCCGGCCGAGGCGCCGATGACCAGCAGCGGCACGCACATGCCCACCGCGATGGAGAACAGCGAGACGCCGCCCAGCAGCGCGTCGTGCTGGTTGCCGATGTACACCAGCACGCCCACGAGCGGTGCCGATACGCAGGGGCTCACGATCAGCGCCGAGAGCACGCCCATCACGAAGACGCCGCCGAGCTGACCGCCCGACAGCGTTTCGTTCCTCGCATTGAGGCGGTCGCGCAGCGCGGCCGGAAGCTGCAGTTCGTACAGGCCGAACATGGACAGCGACAGCACGACCAGCAGCACGCCGAAGGTGGCCAGCACCGCCGGCTTCTGGAGGTCGCCGGCGAAGCCCTTGCCCAGCAGCCCGGCGGCGACTCCCAGCGCCGTGTAGACGAGCGCCACGCCCAGCGAATACATGGCGGACAGCGCGAGCCCGCGCCGCGGCGTTACCGCGTTGCCCTGGCCCGCGATGATGGACGACAGGATCGGGAACATCGGCCACACGCAGGGCGTGGCCGCCAGCCCCAGGCCGGCACCGATCGAGATCAGGATGATCAGCCAGAGATGGCCGCCCGCGAGCGCGGCGCCGACGCCGCTGTCGGCCGCCTCGGGCGCATTCGCGGGCACCGGGGCGGAGGCGGCGACCGGCGCCGGCGCCAGGATCGTCGGCGTGCCGCCCTGCGGCGCGCGGTCGACCTGCGCCGCCGGCGCCACGCCGGGCGCCATCGTCACGCTGCGCAGCGGGTCGGCCAGCACGCCCGGCGCGACGCTCATGCCACCGGCCACCCGGCCGACGGCGGGCGGGTCCACGCCGGCGGGCGCCGCCGCCCCGGCGTCGGTCACCACCTTGACGGAGTCGGCGTCGGCGCCGAAGCCCTTCATGGTCACGGCCAGCGTGCGCGGCTGCGGCGGGTAGCACAGGCCCTTGTCGGCGCAACCCTGGTGCGTCGCGTTCAGCGTGAACGACTTGCCCGCGGAGACGACCGGCAGGATCACGACGACGCCGTCGTGGTACGTCTCGACGTTCTGCTCCAGCGCGGTGTCGTAGTGCTTCTTGCCCGGCGGTATCTGCGGCTCGCCCAGCCTGGCGTCGGGCGAGGAGAACTTGAAGCGCTCGCGGTACAGGTAGTAGCCCGGCGCGACCTTGTAGTCCAGCTCGAGCCTCTTCGCGTCGAGAACGCGCACCGACAGCGTGAAGGCCAGGTCGGGGTCGAGGAAGTCGCCAGCGGCGCGCGCGGGGCCGGAAACGACGAAGGTCAGCAGGACGGCGAGCAGTGCCCAGGCGGCGCGCATCGGAGGCAATCGGATCATGGAGTTGTAGAGCCGGCCGGGGCCGCCTCGTTCCCGTGGAAGAATGGATTGTCGCCGGTCCCTTGGCCGGCGACCGGGGCGGCCTCCGGATTGCCCCGATTCGGGGCGGACGACTCGGGGGCCGCCCGGCAACGACAGTCTGGAGAAGACATGAAGCGGCATTGGCTCGCGGCCTGCGCGGCCGCGATGGCGGGCGTCCTCGTCCCCGAGGCGTGGGCCAGCACCTCGTCGGGCATCAGCGTGAGCGATTTCGTCGTCACGGTGACGGCCATCGGCCCGGGCAGCCACCCCGGCGTGAGCTTCGCCGGCGCGGGCGGCAGCACCTCGGAAAGCGGCAGCTCGTCGGGCAGCCCGCGGCCCGACCAGCACTGGACGGCCGCGAGCGGCCAAGCCTTCGGCGACACGTCCACCGCGACGAGTCCCGATCCCTTCGCGGGCGGCTCCGCCGGCCTCGTCGGGGACGTCTATGGCCGCGGTGCGGTGGCCTACGCGACGTCGTACGCAAGCAGCCTGGTGCCTGCGTCCTTCGGCGAAGGCACGGTCGGGCTCGTCAACGATGTCGGCGCGGCGCAGTTTGCGCTCGCACCGGACACGCTGATGACGATCTCGGCCACGGTCACCGCCACGGCCTCGGCCAGCGGAGCCAGCGCGGACGAGTTCGCCGAGAGCGGGCTGCTGATGTCGATCGGCGACGAGACGGGGCTGGGCCCGCAGCGCGCGTACGTCAATTTCAACGTCTACGCGTCCGGGCTGTTCGGCCAGTACAGCGACACCGAGACGAGCTCCATCACCCTCACGTACCTCAACGACACCGACGCCACGATCTACGGGCTGTTCAGCGGCTATGTGTCGGCGTACGCGAGTTCCGGCGACCCCGTCAGCGACGCGCCCGAGCCCGGCACGGCCGCGATGCTGCTGACCGGCCTGCTGGGAGTGGCCGGCGTCGCGCGCACGCGCCGGCCCGCGCCCGCACCCCTGCACGCGCGCCGCCAATGAAAAAGGCCGGCATGTGCCGGCCTTCGTGTCAGGATGCGAGAGCCGCTCAGGCTTCCGAATCGGTGACTGCTTCTTCCGAGTGCGAGCGCTCGACCAGCTCGACGAACGCCATCGGCGCGTTGTCGCCGTTGCGGAAGCCCATCTTCAGGATGCGCGTGTAGCCGCCCGGACGCGCCTTGAACAGCGGGCCCAGCACGTCGAACAGCTTGGTGACGATCTCGCGGTCGCGCAGGCGGTCGAAAGCCAGGCGGCGATTCGCCAGCGTCGGCTCCTTGGCCAGCGTGATCAGGGGTTCGACGACGCGACGCAGTTCCTTGGCCTTGGGCAGCGTGGTCTTGATGGCCTCGTGGCGCAGCAGCGAGACGGCCATGTTCTTGAACATGGCTTGGCGGTGCGACGTGGTGCGGTTGAGCTTGCGAAGGCCGTGACGATGGCGCATGGTGATTTCCTTTGGTCTCTTTATTGAACCCCGGCCGGATCAGGTACCGGGGGTTTGCACACGGCGCACGTCCTGGTCGACGGGCCCGGCAGCGGGACTGGTCGAGACTGGCGAGTTAACGCTTGTCCAGACCTTGCGGGGGCCAGTTCTCGAGGCGCGCGCCCAGCGTGAGGCCGCGCGAAGCGAGGACTTCCTTGATTTCGTTGAGCGACTTGCGACCCAGGTTCGGGGTCTTGAGCAGTTCGGTCTCGGTACGCTGGATCAGGTCGCCGATGTAGTAGATGTTCTCCGCCTTCAGGCAGTTGGCCGAACGGACCGTGAGCTCGAGCTCGTCGACCGGACGCAGCAGGATCGGGTCGAACTGGGCCGTGCGCGGAGCCGGCTGGTCGAATGCGGCGATGTCCGAGCCTTCCAGCTGCGCGAACACGGCGAGCTGTTCGACCAGGATCTTGGCCGACGAACGGATCGCTTCCTCGGGCGAGATGGCGCCGTTGGTCTCGATCTCCATCACGAGCTTGTCCAGGTCGGTGCGCTGCTCCACGCGGGCGTTCTCGACCGCGTAGCTGACGCGGCGGACCGGCGCGAACGAGGCGTCCAGGACGATGCGGCCGATGGCCTTGGTCGTCTCGTCGCCGAAACGGCGCATGTTGCCCGGCACGTAGCCGCGGCCCTTCTCGACCTTGATCTGCATGTCGAGCTTGCCGCCCTGGGCCAGGTGGGCCACGACGTGCTCGGGGTTCACGATCTCGACGTCGTGCGGCGTCTGGATGTCGCCGGCCGTGACCGGGCCTTCGCCTTCCTTGCGCAGCACCAGCGTGACTTCGTCACGGTTGTGCAGGCGGAACACGACGCCCTTGAGGTTCAGCATCACGTGGACGACGTCTTCCTGCACGCCGTCGACCGTCGAGTACTCGTGCAGGACGCCTGCGATCGTGACTTCGGTCGGCGCGTAACCCACCATCGACGACAACAGCACCCGGCGCAGCGCGTTACCGAGGGTATGCCCATAACCGCGTTCGAACGGCTCGAGAGTGACCTTGGCGCGATGTCCGCCCAGCGGCTCGACGTTGATGGCTTTGGGTTTCAGCAGATTGGTTTGCATGTATGTCCTGTTCCTCTCAATACCCTCGGCTCGTTACACCGATAAGGCTGATGGACCACGCCGGGAAGCCTTTGCGTCCGCAGCGAGGCCCGGCGCCTCGCAACGAGACGGCGGCCGCTCGACGGCATGCGCCGGGCGGCCACTGATTCAGGATCAGCGCGAATACAGTTCGACGATCATCGATTCGTTGATCTCGGCGCCGAATTCGTCGCGGTCCGGCGTCTTCTTGAAGGTGCCTTCCAGCTTGGTGGCGTCCACCGAGACCCACGCCGGCATGCCGATCGACTCGGCCAGCTTCACGGCGTCGATGATGCGCAGCTGCTTCTTGGCCTTCTCGCGCACCGCGACGACGTCGCCCACCTTGACCAGGAACGAAGGGATGTTGACCACTTCGCCGTTGACCGTGATCTGCTTGTGCGAGACCAGCTGGCGCGCTTCGGCGCGCGTCGAGCCGAAGCCCATGCGGTAGACGACGTTGTCCAGGCGCGATTCCAGCAGCGTCAGCAGGTTGGCGCCGGTGTTGCCCTTGCGGCGCTCGGCCTCGGCGAAATAGCGGCGGAACTGCTTCTCCAGCACGCCGTACATGCGCTTGACCTTCTGCTTCTCGCGCAGCTGCAGACCGTAGTCCGAGGTGCGGGAACCCGAGGTGCGGCCGTGCTGGCCGGGCTTGGAGTCGAACTTGACCTTGTCACCGATCGGGCGGCGCGCGCTCTTCAGGAACAGGTCGGTGCCTTCACGGCGGGAGAGTTTGCCCTTGGGGCCGAGATAACGTGCCACGTTGTTTTCCTCGAGGAATGGTTTTCTGACGCCGGCGTCAAACGGCACGAGGCCGTTCGATGCGATGCGCGAGTCTGGCGAGTGTTTTTATGGCGCTCAGACGGTGGTCTTGGGTTGTCGCCCGGAAACTGCCGGCAAATAAGCCGGCGCACTAGACATGCAAGCCGGCAACGGTCACACGACCATTGCCGGCTGCAGGGAAACCCGGAATTGTAGCAGCACTGAAGACGCCTGGGCGTCAAGTACTGTTATTCGCACTCGGCGGGACGGATCCCGCCGGATGTCGAATCAGATGCGGCGGCGCTTTTGCGGGCGGCAGCCGTTGTGCGGGACGGGCGTCACGTCGGAGATCGACGTGATGCGGATGCCCAGCGAAGCCAGCGCACGAACCGACGACTCGCGACCCGGGCCCGGGCCCTTGATCTTGACGTCGAGGTTCTTGATGCCTTGTTCCTGGGCAGCACGACCGGCCATCTCGGCAGCGACCTGGGCAGCGAACGGGGTCGACTTGCGCGAACCCTTGAAGCCCTGGCCACCCGACGAGGCCCACGACAGCGCGCCGCCCTGGCGGTCGGTGATCGTGATGATCGTGTTGTTGAACGATGCGTGCACGTGAGCCACGCCGTCCGCGACGTTCTTGCGAACCTTCTTGCGGACGCGTTGTGCAGCGGAGTTGTTCGGTGCTTTTGCCATGATGTTCCTAATCTTCCGTCAGGCGAGCTCAGCGGCTCACTTCTTCAGCGCCGCAGCACCCTTCTTCGGACCCTTGCGGGTACGGGCGTTGGTGCGGGTGCGCTGGCCGCGAACCGGCAGGCCGCGACGATGACGCATGCCACGGTAGCAGCCCAGATCCATCAGACGCTTGATGTTGATGGACATCTCGCGACGCAGATCGCCTTCGATCGTCATCTTGGCGATCTCGTCACGGATCTTTTCCAGGTCGCTGTCGTTCAGGTCCTTGACCTTCTTCGAGTAAGCGATGCCTGCACGGTCACAGATCTGCTGCGCGGTGGTACGGCCGATGCCGTAGATCGCCGTCAGACCGATTTCGGTGTGCTTGTGCGGCGGGATGTTGATGCCTGCAATACGTGCCATTTGCGTGTCCTTGTGATGCTTCTATGGTCCGCAGACTCAACCCTGGC
>Ga0209258_100555_pt1 | contig 33086 bp, 27 predicted proteins | sample Araplaol_mTSA_r2_FD_184281 | JGI IMG/M metagenome (GOLD analysis project Ga0209258, IMG submission 184281) | Arabidopsis root microbial communities from North Carolina, USA - plate scrape CL_Col_mTSA_r2 (SPAdes) (version 2) | ecosystem: Host-associated > Plants > Roots > Endosphere | place: USA...
TCTTTATCGGCGCTTGGGTGAAAGGAGGAGGGGCGAAATCTCCCACGGTCTGTACTGCGTCAACAGTCAGAATCGGGCTTTGTCCCTTCTCCTCCCTTCAAGTCCTAGCATACAAGCGGGCTTGCTAGCGAAGGCGGCCTGGCAGTCAACACAGTTGGATTGTGTACATATCCATTTCTGCGGTAACGGCCACCTAGGGTTCCGCCCACCGGCGGCTCACTTTCGAAAAGCGCGAAAGTAAGCAAAGCGCTCTTGCCCCACCACTCGGCACCTCGCTTGGGCTCGGTGTGCCCGAACGCAGGCTTGAATCCGTGGGCCGCCGCCACGCGCCATCCATGGCGCGGGGCGGCTAACCCGGCGTCCTGCCGGGTTAGCCACGAATTCAAGCCTGCGTTCGGCCGGCGTGGTTTAACGGGGCGCCTGAGATCAAGATCAAAAGCAGATCAAGATCAACAGCGGCTCGCTTCGCATCGTGGTTACCGTCTTTACTGCTCGCGTTAACCCGTCACTGGGCTGCGCCAGTCATCCGAGCCGGACGTCCCGGCCACTTCGTGAGTCCAGATAATCTTGCGATAGGTGAAGTGCACATCCTCCAGGTGGGTAAAGTGGGCGTTGTCTGGGTCTTGGCAGTTGGGCATGCGAGATTGGATGTCAACGATGGTGGCGCCTTCCAGTTCAATCGTGAAGTAGTGCTCCTGGGTTCCGGCCGAGGAGGTGCGCAGCCACTCCAGGCGGCAGGACACTTCTTCGCCGGTGGTCAGGGCGCTGAACAGCAAGGGTGAGGATTTATCGAAAACCTTGCTGATCATCAGGGGTTTATGCACGCGCTGACCGGTCGGCTGGCCCGATTGCGGGTCGCGGGGAATGATCACCTGATGAGCAAACGCCTGCACCAGAATCTGGTCCTCATGGCCTTCCTGATAAATGTTGCCTACCGAGTCCTGGGTAAATGTGCCTGCCGTAATCAAACCTTGTTTGACACCAGTGATGGAGAGGTACGCGGGTGTGGGCATGACGGGTTTCCTTGCCTGATTGAGTAGGTATTGCCGGGCAGCGAGAGCGCTGAGCGGTCAAGTGCCTTTAACAAGAAGCGTGCCTGAAAGTGTGAGGCTCAATGAAATAAGGGCGAAGAAGACTCAGTGGCCGTTATTGAGAATTTGTTGTAGGGCTGTGGGTGAGTTTTTAGCGCTATTAGTTGCACGCCTATGCGCACTTAGTTGCTCATGTCATGTGTTTTTGTAAATGCAAGGCTGTGGGCGCTTGAGAGTGTTTTCTAGTTGGATAGACTGCGCAAATAACTGCGCATGTCTTTATTTTCAAGCTGCGTAGGATGTTTCTTAAGTTCCGTTCCGTTACTTGCTGATTGTTTTTTTCGTGGCTAAGGTTCGTTCACTTCGATGTGTTTTGAACGGAAGTTAAAAGGTTTTTAACAACGACGTTAATTTTGCCTATTTTGCCTTGGATGGTTGTGTGCAGCCCAAAATAGTTTATTCAGAACAGCTATATGCCTATTGCCAGGAACTTGCCCGGACAGCGTGTTCGCCAAGCAGTTTTGTTGGTAGCGACATGCGTTTTTCAAGCGAGTTTGAGGTGCTGGAAACCGAGTTGGGCAAGGCTCACTCCATTCATGGTGCGGGGCTGCCGGATTGGCAGAAGATCAGCGAGATCAGCGAGTGCATTTTGCGTGAGCATTCCAAGGATCTGCGCGTTGCCGCCTGGTTGACCTGGGCCCTGTATCAGCGTGATTCATTCGCTGGGTTGCTGGCTGGTCTCGGTGTGCTGCGCGAACTCTGCGAGCACCATTGGACGCAGGTCTATCCAGTTAAGCTGCGTACCCGCGTTGCGGCGTTTGGCTGGTTGGTGTTGCGCCTTGAGCAAGCGTGCGCGCACAACCTGCCGCTCAGTGATCAACGGCCTTTATTCCAGGCGCTGTTGGAACACCTCGAATGTCTCGATCAGATATGGGGTGAACAGCTTGGCAGCGAGGCGCCGCTGCTGTTGCCGGTTCGCCGGCAGCTGTCGGCGCGCTTGGCCCAGGCTGCTGCCGAACCTGGCGACGTCGCGGGCGTCATTGCCCGGGTCAAACCTGCGCCAAGCCCGCTGCCGGCCCCCGAGCAACCGCTCAATAACGAAAAAGACGCGCACAAACGGCTGCGCGCATTGCAGGAGCAGGCTCGGCCTTTATGTACCTGGTGGTTGCGTCAGGATGCGGCCGACCCGCGCGCCTTGCGCCTGGGCCGAACCTTGGCCTGGCTGATGCTCGTCAATTATCCCGACGCCAATAATGAGCGCGTCACGGCGCTGCGCCCATTGGCTACCGACAAGCGCAAGCGCTATCAAGACCGCTTCAGCCAAGGCCATTACGCCGATCTGTTGCTTGAACTCGAGGTCAGCCTGGCCGGTGCAATGTTCTGGTTCGATGGTTTGCGCATGGTCTGGGAGTGCCTGGAGGCCTTGCACGCAGACCTCGCCATGACCGAACTGGAAATGCAATTTGCTCTGCTGCTGCATCGCCTGCCGAACCTGCCTGAGTATCGGTTCGAGGACGGCACGCCCTTTGCCGACTCCGCGACAGGTGAGTGGATCGCATTTCACGTCATGCGTCACCTGCACAAGCCTGAGCCCTCCAATGTCGTCGTCGACAGCGCTGCTCAGCCCTGGGAAGCCGCGTTGCAGGCGGTGATGCCCTGCCTGCGCAAAGACGGGCTCAAGGCCGCGGTGAGTGTGCTCAAGCAAGGGCTGCGGGCGGCGAGCGGTGATCGAGCGCGTTTTCACTGGCACCTGGCGCTGGCCAGGTTGTGTGTGGCGGCCGGCAAGCATGACCTGGCCAGGATCCAGCTGGAACAACTCGACCTGCAATTACAGCGCACGGGCCTGGAAAGTTGGGAGCCGGAGCTGGCCATGCAAGTGGGCCAACTGCTGTATCGCTGCTACGACCTGTTGCCACAAAACCAAGCCGTACAAGACGGAAAAGACACCCTGCATCGCCGGTTATGCCATTTCGACCTGGAAGCAGTACTTGAATAGCGCCTCATCAAAAGGAGAAGCACCATGGCCAAAGACGGTTCGGTAGCCCCCAAGGAACGTATCAATATTACCTTCAAACCCGCGGTCGGTAGCGCTCAGGAAGATGTCGAACTGCCGTTGAAGCTGCTGGTGCTGGGGGATTTTTCCCAGCGCGCGGACCCACGCAAACTCGAAGATCGCAAGCCCATCGGTATCGACAAGCACACCTTTGACGAGGTGTTGGCCAAGCAAGCATTGAGCCTGACGCTGAGCGTTCCCAACCGCCTCCAGGATGCAGCCGACGTGGAAGAACTGCCGGTTCAGGTGCGAATTAACACCATGAAGGACTTCAACCCCGCGAACCTGGTGGAGCAGATCCCGCAATTGCAAAAGTTGATGGCATTGCGTGAGGCATTAGTGGCGCTCAAGGGACCGCTGGGCAATACGCCCAGCTTTCGCAACGCTATCGAGCGGGCGTTGGCCAATGGTGACTCTCGCGCACGAGTGCTCGCCGAACTGGGCCTGGATAGGCCTCAAGCCTGACGTTTTCAGTAAAAGGACACTGACACCATGACCACCATTCAACACGGCACGCAACCCGTACAGGTTATCGAAAGCGGTAGCATCCTCGATAACATCATTTCCCAGACATTGCTCAGCGCCGACGACGAGGCTTATGGCATCGCCAAGCGCGGCGTGTCGGCGTTTATCGCAGAGCTGGTCAAGCCACATAATTGTGACGAACCCGTAAAGAAACGCCTGGTCGACCGGATGATCGCCGAGATCGACACCAAGCTCAGCGAACAAATGGATGAGATCCTTCACCATCCGGACTTCCAGGCGTTGGAGGCTTCGTGGCGAGGCTTGCAGTTGCTGGTCGATCGCACCAATTTTCGCGAGAACATCAAGATCGAACTGTTGAATGTTTCGCGCGAGGACCTGTTGGATGATTTCGAAGATTCCTCGGAAATTACCCAGTCCGGGTTATACAAGCACGTCTATAGCGCCGAATACGGTCAGTTCGGCGGTCAGCCGGTGGGCGCGATCATTGCCAATTACTTTCTTTCGCCCAGTGCGCCCGATGTGAAACTGATGCAATACGCATCCAGCGTCGCCGGCATGGCCCACGCGCCCTTTATCGCTGCAGCGGGGCCAAGTTTCTTCGGCTTGGAAAGCTTCACCGGGTTGCCCGACCTGAAGGATCTGCGGGACCATTTCGAAGGCCCGCAGTTTGCCAAATGGCAAAGTTTCCGGCAGAGCGAAGACGCACGATATATTGGCCTCACCGTGCCGCGCTTTTTGCTGCGCACCCCGTATGACCCCCTTGAGTGCCCGGTCAAGACCTTCGCCTACCAGGAGAACGTGGTTAACAGCCACGAGCATTACTTGTGGGGCAATACCGCCTATGCCTTTGCCACTCGCCTGACCGACAGCTTCGCGCGCTTTCGCTGGTGCCCCAACATTATTGGCCCGCAAAGCGGCGGGGCGGTCGAAGACCTGCCGCTGCATCACTTCCAGAGCATGGGCGAGATTGAAACCAAGATTCCTACGGAGGTGCTGATTTCGGACCGACGTGAGTACGAGCTGGCACAAGAAGGTTTCATCGCCTTGACCATGCGCAAGGGCAGCGATAACGCAGCGTTTTTTTCCGCCAGCTCCGTGCAGAAGCCCAAATCGTTCGGCATCAGTGAGGAGGGCAAGGCGGCAGAGCTGAATTACCGCTTGGGCACCCAATTGCCCTACATGATGGTGGTCAACCGCCTGGCTCATTACCTCAAAGTGCTGCAACGGGAGCAGTTGGGCGCGTGGAAAGAGCGGACGGACCTGGAGTTGGAGCTCAACAAATGGGTTCGCCAATACGTGGCGGACCAGGAAAATCCCAGTGCCGAGGTGCGCGGGCGGCGCCCTTTGCGCGCTGCGCGCATTGTCGTCAGCGATGTCGAGGGCGAGCCTGGCTGGTACCGGGTCAACGTTACGGTACGCCCGCATTTCAAATACATGGGGGCAGACTTCACGTTGTCCCTGGTCGGGAAGCTCGATAAAGAATGAGCAGAAGCCAGGGCATGCTTGAGCACAACAGCCTTTTCGAACGCCTCGAGCAGGGGGCGTCTAACCCGGGTGCCACCGTGGCGTCCATCGCCGCACATTTGGGGAAAATGCTCAGCACTCGTGCGGGCAGTGTCCAGACGCTGCCTGATTATGGCTTGCCTGACCTCAATGACATGCGGCTCAGCTTGCATGAGTCCTTGAGCCAGTCGCGGCTGCATATCGAACGTTTTATCCAGGCCTATGAGCCGCGGCTGACGAACGTACGTGTCAGGCTGTTGCCGGTTGTGCGTGACTCCTTGTCCCTGGCATTCGCCATTGAGGCTGAGCGGATGATTGAGGGCGTACTGCATCCTGTAGTGTTCCACGCGCGCCTCACGGATACCGGGCGGGTTGAGGTCTGTGCCAATGACGCTTAACCGTTATTTTCAAAGCGAACTCAGTGCGTTGCGCCAACTGGGGCGACGTTTTTCCGAACGTAATCCCGCCCTGGCGCCGTTTCTCGGCGAAGCGGGCCAGGACCCGGATGTCGAGCGCTTGCTGGAGGGCTTTGCATTCCTGACCGGGCGCTTGCGTCAGAAGCTGGATGACGAACTGCCGGAGTTGACGCACTCGTTGATGCACTTGCTCTGGCCCCATTACATGCGCCCGATACCGGCCTTCAGCATCTTGCAATTCGACCCGTTGAAACGCGCCGGCCCAAGCGTTCGGGTGGCTCGGGATACCGCCGTGCAAAGCGCTCCCATCCACGGTGAGCGTTGCCAGTTCCGTACATGCTATCCCACCGATGTCATGCCATTGCAACTCACTGACCTGGAATACAAATGCCAGGGCGAAGGGGCCTGGTTGGCTTTGCGCCTGTGCATGAGTGTCGACGGCAGCTTCAGTGAGTTGGAATTCGATTCGCTGCGACTGCACCTGGCCGGCGACCACTACATCAGTCAGGGCCTGTACCTGGGCCTATTGCGCCATCTGGCGGGAATCAGCCTGCAGCTCGTGGATCACGATGGCCTGCCGATCAGCGCCGGCGATGACCAACCCCTGACGCTGCGGCTCAATGCCAACCAGGTCCGGCCAGTGGGGTTTTCCCAGGAACAGGCGCTGATTCCTTATCCGCAGAACACGCTGGAGGGCTATCGGCACCTGCAGGAGTACTTCGCGTTTCCCGAGAAATACCTGTTTGTCGATGTCGAAGGCTTGGAGGTGTTGCACACGTTGTCTCAAGAGTTGCTCCGGCAGGCGCACGGCCTGGTGATGCGTTTCGAGCTCCGCAGTCAGGGCCGCGAGCCCCTGCGTCCTACCTTGGATAACGTAAAGCTGTATTGCACGCCCATCGTCAACCTGTTTACTCAGGATGCAATTCCCATTCGCCTGGACGGTAAACAGGACGAGTACCTTTTGGTACCTGGGGAATACACGCCGGGCAATGCCAGCGTGTATTCAGTGGACCGGGTCACCGGCTGGCGCCCCGGTGGCTTGGGCTATCAAACCTACGTGCGGTTCGAGTCGTTTGAACATGACTGCCACAGCGAGCCTGTGGCGGCACCGCCCAGCTACAGCATTCGCCAACGTTCGTCGGTTCAACATGGTGGACTCGACACCTGGATGGGGTTCGGCAATCGCCGCAAACAGGGCCAGGAAACCCTGTCGGTCGAACTGACCTGTACCAATTGCAACCTGCCACGGCAATTACGTGCAGGCGATATCAACCAGCCCGGCGAACACACACCGGAGTCGTTGACGTTTCGCAATATCACCGCGCCAACGGCGAGCTACGCACCGCCCCTGGACCAGGATTTCCTGTGGAATCTCATCAGCAATATGTCGCTCAACTACTTGTCGTTGACCGACATCAACGCCTTGAAGGCGATTCTCGCAACCTACGACCTGCCGCGTTATTACGACCGCCAGGCGCTGAAGGTCAGCCAGAAAAGACTGGCGGCTTTGCGCGCCATCCATCATGAGGCGACGGATCGCCTGCATCGTGGGTTGCCCGTGCGAGGGGTGCGGGTCGATCTGACGGTCGATTCCCAAGGCTTTGTCGGCCAGGGCGACTTATTTGTATTCGCTTCGGTCCTCAATCAGTTCTTTGCGCTTTATGCCAGCCTCAATTCCCATCACGAGTTGCGTGTCATCAGCACACAAGGAGACGTGTATTTATGGCCATCCCTGACGGGACAACAGCCCCTGCTCTGAATCAACTTTGCCGTGGTATCCGTGAATACACGTTGTTCCAGGCGGTTTTGCAGGTGATCGAGCGATTGCGTGAGGCTCATCCGCTGCTGGATGAGGACGCGTTGTACGACCAGTTGGAGTTCCAGGCCAACCCTGGCTTGGGCTTTGCCGCGCACGATATCGACCGAGTGGAGTTCTTTATGGAGCATGGACATTTGCGCGCACGCCTGCGCCTCAATGTACTGGGGTTATTTGGCGCCGGGTCCCCACTGCCTGCGTTTTATGGTGAGCAGGCATTTGCCGAGCAGCCAGGCGGCAACCCGACTCGAGATTTCCTGGATATGTTCCATCATCGCTTGCACCGGCTGATGCTCCCGATCTGGCGCAAGTACCGCTATCGGGCGTGTTTCCGGGCAGGCGCCAGTGATGGTTTTTCCGAGCAGATGTTTGCCTTGACGGGTCTGGGCGGCACCGCAATCCGTGGCGCTTCCCAGCTCGATTGCAAACGCCTGCTGCCCTACCTGGGCCTGCTGAGTGTGCGTGTGCACTCGGCGGCGTTGATCGAGTCGGTCCTGCGCTACTACTTCAAGCACGACGCGTTGTTTATCGAGCAGTGGGTTGAACGCCAGGTCGAGATCAGCCCGGTCCAGCGCAATGACCTGGGGCGGGCCAACAGTGTGCTTGGCGAGGACCTGGTGCTGGGGCGCCGCGTCGCTGACCGCAGTGGCAAGTTCAGGGTGCATGTCCGCGCGTTGGGGTGGCAGCGTTTTCACGACTTCCTGCCCACGGGAAAGGCCTATCAGCCGCTGCGTTCGCTGGTGCGCCTGACCCTGCGCGACCCATTGGAATACGACCTGCGTCTGGTACTGGCGCAGGGTCAGATCAGGGCTCTGCACATTGGCGAAAACACGGTTTGCCGCCTGGGTTGGACCACCTGGCTGGGGCACGAGCGGGCCGATGGCGTAGTCACGCTAACCCGTAATTTTCATTAGGGATGAATGGACATGATGAACAGGGATTTGCAACGCATGATCGGCGCACTGTCAGCACGGCTGGAAATAGCATCGGCCCTGGTGGATTTCTGCGGGTGCAACCAATGACCGATAACCTGCCCGGTGGCGGGGCCGACGCGCTGAGGTATGCCGACGCGTTGTCTGCCTGTTTCGCACGCTTGGGGTTCGAGCGTGATGAACACGCGTTACCTGACGGATGTGTCAGCACGGCGGCCCGGCTGAGCCAATCTGACGTCAGCCAATTGTATCTGCTCGATGAAGTGACCGGCCGGCTTGAACTGATCGCCCAACATCTAGCCCAAGTGTCGTCGCTCACCGTCATGCCTCCACGGCCTGGTCAGCATTCCCAACAGTTGCTGCACGACGCCTTGACCCAAGGCACTGGGTTGAGCCTGGAGGATGTGCAAGGCAGCGGCCATGACACAGGTTTTCTGCCCGCATTGGCGACACCATGGCGTGCGCTATTAATCGTGCCGCTGTTCAATCAATGTGAGCGGATAACTGGGGTGCTGGTGTGCGCCCGCCAACAGCCGGCCCAGCTGCAAGGCTACGCCCCCTCGTTGGGGCATTTGGGCAGCTACGCCGTGAACCGGTTACGCGTACTGCGCGGTAGGCAGCCCAACGTCGGCCCAAAGCCCGCAGGCCACAAACCCTTGGCTGGCGCATACGGCCTGATTGGCACCAGCGCGGCAATGGAGCAGGCCTGTCGTTTGATCAGTAAAGTCCTGCACACCCCTTACACCGTGCTGTTGCAGGGTGAGACCGGCACAGGCAAGGAAGTGGTGGCCCGGGCCATACACACGGCCGGGCCGCGCAAGGCCAAGGCCTTTGTCGTGCAGAACTGCGCGGCGTTCCCGGAAGGATTGCTTGAAAGTGAGCTGTTCGGCTACCGCAAAGGTGCGTTCACTGGTGCCGATCGCAATCACGGGGGGCTGTTCGACGCCGCACATGGCGGTACGTTGCTGTTGGATGAGATCGGCGATATGCCGCTGCCCTTGCAAGCCAAGTTGCTGCGGGTATTACAGGAGGGTGAGGTTCGCCCGCTGGGTGCCAGTGCGGCACATAAGGTCGACGTACGCATCATTGCCGCGACCCACCGCGACCTCGCGGCGATGGTCGCCGAAGGGCGCTTTCGCGAAGACCTCTATTACCGACTGGCTCAGTTCCCCATCACCTTACCGGCCCTGCGCGAGCGGGACGGCGATGTGCTGCAACTGGCGCGCCATTTCACAGGCAAGGTGTGCGCGGCGCTGGGGAGGCCACCTGTCGAATGGGCGAATACCGCCCTCGATCAACTGTCCAGCCATGGTTTTCCCGGCAACGTACGCGAGCTCAAATGCCTGGTGGAACGCGCCGTGTTGTTGTGTGACGACAGCGTGATTCGGCCCGAGCACCTGGCACTGCCGCTGGCACCAGAGCCGGCCACTCCCGATGACGTGACGCTGCGCCAGCGGATGGAGCGAGTGGAGCGTACGTTCCTGCTCGACTGCCTGCACAAGAACCATGGCAATCGCACCCGCACCGCGCGGGAGCTGGGGGTCGCCCGGCGCACCCTGCTTTACCGTCTTGCCCGTTTGAACATTCCCTTTGGCGATGCCCGGGAGGAACGGTGAATGGTGCACTTGATTTTTACTGTGGGAGAAACCTGATGCCTGATCGTCCATGGCACGTCGTCGTGCTGGTGATGTGTTTGCTGGGAGGCTGTAACGCTAACTATGTGTTCGATGATGCCGAGTACCACCCCATGGGTGACCCGCAGGCGATCATTCGTGGCCGCTGAAAGGAGGGGGCATGAAGCTGCAGCTTGTGTTTGAGGTCTGCGCGTGCGAAAGCGACCAGAGCCTACTTTTGGCCCGCAAAGTATTTGACGGTACAGGCGGCGTGATCGGGCGTGGTCCTGGATGTGACTGGGTGATCCCTGACGCCAGCCGCGTACTCTCCAGCCATCATGGATTGATCGGTTACCGTGAAGGACGTTATTTCCTCACGGATATCAGCCGCAACGGTATCGGGATGGCCAAGAGTCCTGAGCGCCTGCGCAAGGGGCAGGCACGATTGATCAGTGACGGCGACGTATTCGAGCTGGGGGTGTTGACGATACGTGCGCGATTGCTGGAATCGCCGCGACCTTCCGACGAGCTGCTGGCGCCAGCGGCGGTGCCGATCCCCGATGACGCTTTCCTGTCGCTGGACCCGTTGCATGCCTTGGATCTTGATCGGCAGATGCGTGCCACGTCGGATGATCTGGAGGCCTTGAACAAGAGCGCCGATGAGCAAGCGGTATGGGCAGATCACTATGGGGCCGATTGCGAGCACGTGGTATTGCCGCGGCGGCAAGACCCTTCGATGGAGGTTACCGCGGTACCCGCTGTCGCGTCGACGCTGTCGACCGACGAGGTGTTCTGGTCGCAATTTGCAGCGGTCCTGGGTATGGACCTGACGACCCTCGACACACCGGCCCGGGAGGCATTGGCGATCAAGGTGGCACGCTTGTTTCGGGTGACGATCGAAGGGCTGCAACAAGGTTTGCGCACCCGTGAAGAACTGAATAACGAACTGGGTATGGCGCCGTTCGCCAGTCAGGGCTCCGGCCAGAATCCCTTGAAAGTGTATAGCGACACCGATGCTGCTTTATCCGCGATGCTCGATACCCGGGAGTTGGGTCAACTGCCCGCGGTGCGCGCCATTGCCCAGGTGCACCTGGAACTGCAGGTGCATCAGGTTGCGTTGCTGGCCGCTTGTCGAAGCGCCATGCGTAATGCCCGCGCTGTCTTTGAACCCAGCCATCTGTTGGGGTGTTTTGCGTCCCAGGGCAAGCCTGCCGGGTTTTTCTCCGATGGCGGGCGGTGGCGTGCCTACCAGCGTTACTACCAGCGTGTGGTGGCGCAAGAACAGTTGAATGATCGCCCGTTGGCCGGCGACTTCGCCAAGGCCTATGAGGAGCAGGTGCGCCTGATCTCCAGCCTGCACATTGATTTTCCAGGATGATAATCATGTATCGAGCCACCTTTGTTTCGTTGTTGCTCTTGTGCGGGCTGTTGGCGGGTTGCAGCGCCGTCTCGCCATTTTCCACGCTGACCAAGCTGGACGTGGTGCTGACTGCCAGCGAGCACGTCAACCCGGACTTGCACGGTCGTCCTTCTCCCGTGGTGGTGCAGTTGATCGAACTGCGCCATGGCGTTGCCTTTGAACATGCCGACTTCTTCAGCCTGTATGGCAATGCGCAGCACACGCTGCCAAAGGACTGGGTCGGCAGCGAGGAGGTTGAGCTGCGCCCGGGTGACCGGCTGGCGCTCAAACTGCGCATCGCTCCCGATAGTCGTTTTGTGGGAGTACTGGCCGCTTTTCGAGACTTGCCCCATGTCCAGTGGCGGCTGCTGGTGCCCTTGACGGTACAGCAACGCAACCGTGTCGAGCTGGTGCTGGACCAGGGCGGTATACGTGTTGCTGACCCGCTCGCCGGTGTGGAGGCGCAATAACATGCAGGTTCATAAAGTTATCTGGCAGGAAGGCATGCTGTTGCGGCCACAGCACTTGCAACACAACGACCGTTATTACCACCAGCAGCTCAATCAGACCCGCCTGCTGGGCAGTGACACCTGGGGTTTGCTCACGTTCGAACTCAATACGCAGTACCTCAAGTTGGGCAAGCTGGTGGTCAACCAGGCCAGCGGCGTGTTGCCGGACGGCAGCCTGTTTGACTTGAATGCTGCCATGGAGCCGCTGGTGGTGCAGGTGCCAGAGGGTTCGGGCGCGCAAGGGGTTTACCTGGCGCTGCCGCTGGTCAGCGGCAGTCACCTTGAAGCCCGCCGGCCTGAGCAAAGTGACGTGTTGGCGCGCTACCTCAGCTGTGAAGTGGAAGTGGGGGATTCCAACGTGGGGGCGGATACGCGTTGCCGAATCCACTGCGCGCGCCCGGACTTACGTCTTCTGTTGGGTGAACAGCCGGGTGACCAGCACTTCATCAAGCTCAAGGTGGCCCAGGTACTCGACGCCAGCGGTGAAGGCGGTGTGAACCTGGATACGGCGTTCATCCCGACGTTTATCTTCGTGCAGGAGCATGGGTACGTGGCGTCGTGTCTCAAGGAGGTGATTGGCCTGCTTGCCAGTCGGGGCGATGCCATCGCGGCGCGCATTCGTGGCGAGAGCACGACCCAAGGCACACAAATCGCCGATTTCCTGATGCTGCAAGTGATCAATCGTAGTGAGCTGGAGCTGCGCCACTGCCTGAGCCAGACGCGGGTGCGGCCTGAAGCGGTGTTCCGTGCGCTGGTGTCGCTGCTCGGGGAGCTATCAACCTTCACCACTGAGAGTAAACGCGCGCAGTTGGATGTTCACTATCAACACGGCGATCAGGGCGCCAGTTTTCGCGGGCTGATGGCGCAGGTGCGTACGGCACTGTCGGTGGTGCTGGAGCAACAGGCGATCAAGTTGGCATTGCAGCCTCGCCAGTACGGGGTGCTGGTATGCCCGGTCAGCGAGTTGAAACTGCTTGGCACCGCCACCTTCATCCTGGCGGCCACCGCGCAGTGTGAGGCGCAGGAATTGCGCCAGCGCCTGCCAGCCCACCTGAAAGTCGCGCCGGTTGAGCGCATACGCGAGTTGGTCAACCTGCACTTGGCCGGTATCAAGGTCAAGCCTTTGCCAGTGGCGCCGCGACAGATTCCTTTCCATGCCGGCAAGACCTATTTCGTGCTCGATATGAGCCCCCGTGATATCGCACAGCTGGAACAGTCGGGTGGTTTCGCTTTCCACGTAGGGGGTGAATTCACCGGGCTTGAACTCGACTTCTGGGCCATCAGGAACTGAATGCCATGGACAGTGAATACACCCAGGATGAAAAAACCGTCCTGCTCGACCGGGAGACTCATGAGCCTGCCCAGGGGCCGTTGACGGATTTCCCATCGCCGCCGCGCTACGAACAGTTGGAAGACCGCATGATCTACGCCGGCCACAGGCTCGATACGCATAGCTTTCAGACAGGGCTCAACCCGCTGGTAGCCGCAGCCTTGGCGGTATTGTTCGAGGTTATTGGGATCAGGGTCTGCTCCGGCCGTGAAAACCTGGGCACGCTCAACGACCGATTAGTGTTGGCGGTGACTCAGTTCGAAACCCGCGCCTTGCAGGGCGGCGTGGAGAACAGCCAGGTCATGTCGGCGCGCTATGTGTTGTGCAGCGTGATCGACGAGGCGGTGGTGACGACACCGTGGGGGGCGCAAAGCGAATGGTCGAAGATGAGCCTGTTGAGCCGCTTCCATAACGAAACCTTTGGCGGCGAAAAAGTATTCCAGTTGCTGGAGCGCCTCACGCGCGACCCGGTGAAGCACCTGGCGATGCTGGAGTTGCTGTATCTGTGCCTGTCCCTGGGGTTCGAAGGCAAATACCGGGTGATGGAGCGGGGCGTGACGCAACTTGAGGCTGTCCGCGATGCCTTGTATCGCCAGATCAGGCACGTACGTGGGGAGCCGGCGGCGCAAGCGCTACTGCCTGCCCAGCAGCGGACCGACCGGCGCAAGCAGGTGCGGGTCATCCCTGCCACTTGGTGGGTCGGCCTCACCTTGGTGTGTGTGTTGGCGATGTACACAGGGTTTGCCTGGGTGCTGAGCAACGAGCGTACAAACGCGCTGCACCCCCTTCAACTTTCGGCGTCGGATCTGGTCCGCACGCCCTTGTAAACGCTGGGAGCAATGAATGATCGCATTCTTCAAGGGGGTGGGCACCGTGCTGGGCAGGGTTTGGGTGTGGAGCCTGTTGCTGGTGCTTTCCTGCGCGGCAATGGTGTGGTTCTTGGGGCCGCTGCTGGCAGTGGATGATCACCGTATCTGGGCCGGGGCGACTGCTCGGTTGGTCACCATCAGCGGTGTGTTCTTGCTATGGGGACTGGCGATGGCGTTTGTGGGCCCAGGTTTTGCCGCCTGGCGCCAAAGACCAGAACGCGAGGTGCGCCGACAGCCGATGACGGGGGTGGAGGACGAACGCCGGCACCTGCGCAGTCGGTTCAAGAAAGCCGTGCACCTGCTCAAGATATCCCGCCATTATGGAGAGCGTAACGCGCGTTGGCGTCATGAGTTGCCCTGGTACCTGTTGATCGGTGAGCCGGGCAGTGGCAAGACACAGCTGCTGGCGGCAGCGGGCTTGCCGCTGGCGCTGGACCACGCGCAAACGCGGCCGATCGGTAGCAGTGCCCATTGTGACTGGTATTTCGGCGACGAAGGCGTGCTGATCGACACCCCGGGACGCTACCTTACCCAGCCCGACTCTTCAGTGGACGCCGCAGGCTGGATCACCTTGCTGCATCTGCTCCGGTGGCGCCGTCGAGTGCGGCCGCTCAGCGGTGTGGTGGTGACGCTATCGGTCGACATGCTGTCGAGCACCAACGAATACGACCTGGATCATCACGCACGCCATGTACACTCGCGCCTGCAAGAGATCCAACAGACGTTGCATGTGGATGTGCCGATTTACCTGGTGTTGACCCACGCCGACCGATTGCCGGGATTCGCTGAATTCTTTGACTCACCCCTTGGAGAAAGTGCCGACAGCGTGTTGGGTCAGCACCTGCAAGGTTGCGCCGACGGTACTGACACAACACAGGTTCGTCAGGCGGTCGAGCAATTATTGCAGCGCTTGAACAGTGAGCTGATTGGGCGACTGCATCAGGAGCGCAATGTCGAGCGACGTGGGCAGATGCTGGAGTTTCCCCAGCAGGCAGCACGAATGGGGGAGCGCGTCAGCCTGTTCGTTGACATGGCGTTTTGCGCACATCGCTACCAACCCATCAACGGTTTGCGAGGGTTCTTCTTGACCTGCGCCGATGGCAGGCACCCGCGCTTTGTGCAGGGTCTGTTCAGCCAGGTGATCTTCGCCGAGGCCGACCTTGCGGGTTTGCAGGCTCAGGAACAACAACGTCTGCGTTGGCGCCAGGGCGCGCAGGCGGTGGCTGCAGCGCTGGTTATTGGCGGTGTCGGCGGGCTATGGGGGCACAGTTACTCAGTCAACCACCAACGCTTGGCGCAATTGTCGGCGCTGACCTCACACCCGCCGCTCGCCCTTGCGGCCGACGATGAAAGCACGGCGCTGTTGGCGCTGTTGGACGCGCGACTGGCGGCGACCCAGGTTTTTCCTGGGCCGGCAGATGTACGCCTGGTGGAGCGCACCGGGCTGTATCAGGGCGAACTGAGCCGTCCCAGCGTCGATCAAGCCTATGATCACGCGCTGCAAAAGCCATTTCTGGCCTGGACAGCCGCCCAGTTGGAAGAACAGGTAATTGCCAGCCTCGGGGACCGGGAGCGGCTGCTCGACGACCTGCGTGCCTACCTGATGCTCAATCTGCGCGAACGCCGTGACACGACCTGGCTGGCAGAACATATTGCAAGCCTTTGGTCGGTGCGGTTTGCCGGGGATATGCCAACACAGAAGCGCCTCAATGTGCACCTTGCGCGGCTGCTGGAGCAACCTTTTGTGGTGTCACTCAACGCGGAGCGGGTGGCCCAGGCCCGTGAAGCGCTGAGGGGCGAATCGTTGGCCGATGGGGTCTATCGGGTATTGCGCGAACAAGCGCGCAGCCTGGAGCCGTTGCGGCTGGCCGAGGGTAAGGTGTTCGCCGCTATCGATCCGCCTGTGCCGGGGTTCTATACCAGACGCTATGTGCAGTACTTTGAGGCGCAGGGCCCGCGGTTGGTAAACGCCATCACCCAGGACAACTGGGTGCTCGGCGAGGGTACCGACCTGGGGACCGAGGACTTGCGGCGCCTGATGGCTGAACTGCAGCAACGTTATTTCAGCGAGTATGCCGATGCCTGGAGCGATGCGCTTGGCCGAGTCAGGCTGCAAGAGACTGACAACCTGCGCCAGGATGCCGAGCAACTGATGAACCTGACGTCGGCGCAATCGCCTTTGATTCGTCTCTTGCAACAGGTGCGTGAAAATACGCGTTTGTTGCCAAGCCATGGACTGCTGGACAAAGTGGCCCAGCAGTCGGCAGACCTGGGCGAGATGGCCAAGTCGAGGTTGACGGCGGGGCAGGCGGGTATTGTCGAGGCTCCGCGGCGCGCCTTGCAGCGCCGCTTTGAGCCTTTGCATCAATTGCTGGATGAGCAGCAGAACCCCGGCGTAGAGCTGACTCAGGCCTTGCGTCTGCTGGATGAAGTGCACCTGCATTTGACGGCCTTGAACCGGGACAGCGCACCCGAGCAGGCCGCCTTCCTGCGTGCCAGGCAGCGCATGGAGGGCCAGCAGGATGCATTGGGCCATCTGCGAGACGCCGCCGCTCGCCTGCCGCTGCCCGTTGCCGGCTGGCTCGAAAGTATGGCGGATGACAGTTGGCGGCATTTGCTGGAACAGGCCTATGTGCACGTCAACCAACGTTATCAGAGCGAGGTGCATAGCCTTTATGCCAAGGCCATTGGCCGACGTTACCCATTCAATGCGCACGCCAGCAGTGAGGTCGCCCTTCACGATTTTCAGGAGTTCTTCAAGCCACGCGGGGTGATGGCGCGCTTTTATGAGGGCTACCTGCGGCCTTTTATCAGTGCCGACGGCAGCCGCTACCGATTGCGTGGGCTGGATGGCCAGAGTTTGCCGGTTTCCCGTGCGCTGCTGGAGCAATTGATGAAGATCCAGGTCATCCGCCGCGGCTTTTTTACCGAAGACGCGGGGGAGTTGTCCGTGCGATTCACCTTGGCACCCTACAGCCTGGACCCATCGGTCAGCCGAGCGATCCTGCGGTTTGGCGACCAGCAATTGGAGTATCGCCACGGTCCGATCGTACCCATGACGTTCCATTGGCCCACCGACGCAGACAATGGGCGCAGCAGCCTCGTCTTGGAGAGAGGCGCGGAGCAGCGCCCCTTGGGCATCGAAAAAGACACTGGAGCGTGGTCGTTGTTCCGGTTTCTGGACCTGCTGCAGAAAGAGCCCGCCAGCGGCCGTAATATACAGATCCTCAAGGCAGACCTCGCCGGCCTGCGCGCCAATTACCGGCTCACCAGCCAGCGTACGCCCGGTCCGTTTGACATGGACACATGGCGCACCTTTCGCCTGCCGGAGCAGCTGTGACCCCGATGGAAGCCCCGTGGCGCAGCGCCGGGCGCACGCAGCGAGGCCTGGCGCGGTTGCGCAATGAGGATGCATTCCTGGACAACCCGAGCACGGGTTGCTGGGCGGTGGCGGACGGCATGGGCGGGTATCGGCACGGGGATGTCGCCAGCCAGTGGATAGTCAGCCACTTGGCTTCAGTGTCGGCTGACGGCAACCTTGACCAGCGTATTCAGGCGGTTCGCAACAAATTGCAGGACGTCAACCAAGGAGTACGACGCGCATGGACAGAACCTGGCGCGACCAATGAAGTGACGATGGGCAGTACCGTGGTCGCCCTGTTGTTGGAGAAGGGCCGGGCGGCCTGCCTATGGGCGGGAGACAGTCGCTGCTATTTATGGCGCGACCAGAGCCTCTACCAATTGTCGAAGGACCACTCGCTGCTGCAGCGCCTCATGGACGAGCGTCAGTTGAGTGTGGCGCAAGCCCAGGCTTACCCGGGTGCCAGGGCCTTGACCCGGGCCGTTGGCGCGCGTTCGCGGTTGCATCTGGAGGTACTGGAACTGCGTACCCGCCCTGGGGATGTATTTTTGTTGTGCAGTGATGGCTTGTATCAGGCCCTCAGCCACGTTGACCTGGGGCGGGCGTTGAGCATGGGCACGCCTCAACGGGCAGTGGAACGGCTATTTGCAGCGGCGTTGCGCCGGCCGATACGCGATGACCTGACTGCGGTTGTGGTGCAGCCATGAACTCGGCAGCTCAAGCCTGCCGTTTACTGTCTGGGCGCTATCACCTTGAACGTGTCTTGGGCAGAGGTGGCATGGGCAGGGTGTACCGCGCGCGCGACCTGTTGCACGAGCAATTGGGCGAACCCTGTTCCAAGGTCGCGATCAAGCTACTCGACGAACCCATTTCCCAGTGCCCCGACGCGCATGTGTTGTTGTACAGCGAGTTTGCGTTGACCCGCAGCCTGAGGCACGCGCATGTGGTACGGGCGTTTTCGTTTGAGGTCGATACACACAGTCAAGTCGCGTTTTTCACCATGGAGTTGCTGCAAGGAGTGACGCTGGACCGCCTGCTGCTGGAGTGCCCCTATGGCTTGCCTTGGCGGGAGTTGCGACCCATCGCCGTGCAGTTGCTGGATGCGCTGGTCTACACCCACCAGCAAGACGTTCTGCACGGTGATGTCAAACCAGCCAATGTCATGGTGGGCGAGGAGGGCGTGCGCTTGTTCGATTTCGGCCTGGGCCAGGCTCAAGCAGGCGCCGCAATGGGTTTGCCGAGTGTCAGCCGCAGTCGTTTCAATGCCTGGACACCTGCCTACGCCGCCCCGGAACTGTTGGCCGGCGGTGCGCTGACCGCCGCTGCCGACCTGTACGGCGTGGCCTGCGTCCTGTACGAACTGGCCCACGGCAAGCGCGTTGGGGAGCGCGCCTCCACGGTCTGTCTGCCCCGGCCCGCGCAGTTGCCCAGGCATTGCTGGGTGGCGTTACAGGCAGCGTTGGCGATAGACCCGCAGCACCGAAGCATAACGGTCGCCGAGTTGCGTCACGTCATGGGGCGCAACCGAGCACGCTGGTGCTTGTAGGGCAAAGGTCAAACGGCCAAGCCGTGCAACTGGCAGTACTGCGCCCAGTCCATGCCTGCCATCTGTGCGACTTCTTTATGCACTTCGCGCCGCTGGGCCTCGAAGGCTTCGGTCGAATCGGCCGTCAGCTTGAGGGTCAATTCCCAGGCGAATAATTTTTGCTGTTCAGCGTGTGCTTCGAAAGCCTCATGCAGGCGTTCGGCGCGATACTGCGCCAGGGTTTCGCCCCTGGCCTGGGCTACCAGCGGGTTTAGGCTGTCCAGCTCGGCAGCGACCTGCGGTTGTTCGCGCAGGAATCTGTCCAGCGCAAGTTGGTGCGTATCGTTGGGTGCCGACACAGGTAGACACCTTAATGAGAAGGGTGGGAGTTGCTATCGGACGCGCGTGCGTTGAGGTGATGGCGGGCACGCTTGCGCGACCTGCGCTGCATCCAGTTTTGCAACGGCGCCAGCAAAAAAAACATCAGGTAAGCGACCAGCACCAGGGTCAGGTCTACCCAGGTTTCAGCCACAGGCCCGGTAAACAACTCAATGAGGTTCTTGATTACAAACAGCAACACCACGCTGCACAACCACAGCAGGATGGTGACAAACAGAGGACGCATGTGACTTGAGCGTTTGTCTTGCATAGTGAGGTTCTCTCCTTTGGCCTGTTGTCGTTCCAGGCAAGATTCCCTGAGTGCGTACCCATTATCAGACAGGTTGTAACATCCTTTAACACGCACAAACCGTGCGGATGATACCGACTCAGACAGCCTTAGGGGATGATTCAAGTCAGAAAGTTCGATAAATCTGTAGGGATTTAGTCTAGCAACCCGGCATTCACTGGTAAAAAAGCCGGGCAGGGACGGGGATAAAGGCTTTCGCTTCGGCTATCAGGCCGTGTAGCGTTAGCGGGTGTTTCCGGCCCTGATCTTCAGCGGCAGTCGGTGACAGGCAGAGGACGGCCCATGGCGCACACCCTGTTCAAACTTTTCCTGACACAGCGCCTGGCGGTCCTGGCCAGCACGGAGTCGCTGCGTGCGATTCGGGAGGGGCTGCTGTGGATACTGCCGTGCCTGTTGGTGTCCGCTGGTTTCCTGATCCTGTCCGAATGCGCCCTGGCGCTGGGGTTCGATGCGCAGGTGGTGAGTTTCCTGGCCGGGTTGCATAAACAGATCAGCTCGGTGATCCCGTTGCTGGTGGCGGCCTCCATCGGTTACATGTTGGCGATTCAACACCGTCTGCCACAACTGCCGGTCGCCTTCCTGTGCCTGGCCCATGTAGTGGTCGCAACCTTCGTGCTGCGTGAGTACCCGCGTGCTTCGGCCACGTTCCTACTCTTTATTGCCATTGCTTCGCCCTTGATCAATGTGCCGGCCATCGCCTGGCTGCACCGCTTTCGCTGGACGCGCCTGGTCAACCAGGACCTGGTCGGCCATAACCTCAAGGGCACCATCAACATGGTGACACCCGGCGCACTCACGGCCTTGTCGTTGGTGGCGGTGTTGTCGTTGCTGCTGTTGATCCCCCATGTGGCGCAAATCCAGGGGCCGCAGGTGCTTGATGCGTTGCAGACGCCTTACGGCAGCGGGTTGTTTGTCACCCTGATGAATTCGCTGCTGTGGTTCTTCGGGATTCACGGCGTGTATGCCATGCAGCCGTTATTCGATGCATTGGACCAGGCGGTGGCGCTCAATGGCGCAGCGTTGGCGGCGGGGGAGCCGGTGCTGTACCTGCTCAACAACGGCTTGCTGGGCAGTTTTGCGTTTATCGGTGGCTCGGGCGCAACCTTATGCCTGTTATTGGCGATCCTGCTGTTTTCCAAGAGCCAGTCCATGCGCTTGCTGGCGGTGGCCAGTTTGCCGCTGTCATTATTCAATGTCAGCGAAGTGCTGTTGTTCGGTTTGCCGATCATCCTCAACCCGCGCCTGTTCATACCATTTCTATTGGTGCCGGCGTTCAACGCGATGGTGGCGTTGATGGTGGTGCAACTGGGCTGGGTCTCACCGGCGGTGGCCAGCGTGCCCTTTACCGCCCCGGTGCTGCTCAACGCGTACCTCAGCACCCATGGCGATGTGGCGGCGGTGGTGTTGCAGATCGTTCTGTTGGGCGCCGGTACCCTGGTGTATGCGCCCTACGTCAGGGCGATTCATCGCCAGTCCAGCGATGGCGGCACGGTGTACCTCAAATCCCTTGACATGACCTTTCGCGGTCTCGAGGAGAAAGGCCGTCTGCTGGAGTTCGATCCGGTGCTGGCCACTCACCAGACATTGGCCCGTCAGGCCGCTGAGTTGAGCCGTATTCAACAGATCAGCGATTACGAGTTCTACCTTGAGTTTCAACCCCAAATCTCCACCCGCACCGGTTTGTGCACCGGGTGCGAGGCGCTGATGCGCGCCCGGGACAGCCAGGGCACGGTGCATTCGCCCTGGGAGTTCCTGCAATGGCTGGCGCACGCCAGGCTGATGCCGGACGTAGACGTGTGGGTGGCATCCCAGGCTGTGCGCCAGTATCAGAAATGGCAGAAGGTGGGTTTTGAACTGCCGATGACCATCAATATTTCCAGCACCACGCTCAAGGACGCCGCCTATGGCGACCGCCTGGTGGAAATTCTTCGCCAGGCCCGTGGGCAAGTTTCAGTGGAAATTACCGAAGGCGCGCTGGTCAGCGACATCCCGGCCACCCGCCAGACCATCCAGAAGTTGCAGGCCATGGGCGCCAAGGTCTATCTGGATGATTTTGGCACTGGGTTTTCTGCGTTGAGCTATCTGCACCAGTTTCCTGTGGATTTCATCAAGATCGACCGCAGTTTTGTGGTTGCCCAGCATGACCCTAAAGGCGCCCAGGTGCTCACAGGTATGTTGCGGTTCTGCGAGGCCTTGGACCTGGGCGTGGTAGTGGAAGGGGTTGAGACGGCTGAGCAATTGGCCTTTTTGAGTAACGGGCCTGAGTTGTTTATCCAGGGCTGGTATTTCAGCAAGGCACTGCCTGGGGATCAGTTGCCGCGCTTTGTGCGTGAGCGCAGGGCGTTGGTCTGATGGCCGACGCTTATCTAACTGACGCCCTGCGGTCCAACTGTGGGAGCTGGCTAGCCTGCGATGGCGGCCTGCCAGTCGACGCCTATCTACCTGACACCCCGCAGTCCAACTGTGGGAGCTGGCTTGCCTGCGATGACGCCCTGACAGCCGACGCTGTTATACCGTGTACATATCCATTCCTGCGGTCACGACCACTTAGGGTTCCTCTCAACAGCGGGGCACTTTGGAAAAGAGCCGGAATGCCGGCCCAGCCCAAAGTAACCAAAGGGCTCTTGCCCCACCACTCGGCACCTCGCTTGGGCTCGGTATGCCCGTAATCCGCCAGTGATTTGGGGGGGCGCTTCAGATCAAGAGCAAGATCAAGAGCGACTCGCTTCGCATCGTGGTTACCGCTGGCTGCTACGGAGTTGTGTAATACCTATTGTTTGGTGGCGCCAACCCCCCATCTCCAAGCCTTTGAAAGAATTTTCCTACAGGTGTTGACCTTGCCACTACGGGAACCTTTAGGCTTTTTTCCGAGTACGCCCAACCACAAAAACAAGATTCAGGGGTTATCAATGGATACTGCTGCCCTGCAACAACGCTCGGATTCCGATCTCTTCACCAACGCCTCGCGGCTGATGGTGAATGCCTTGGAACCCAGCGCCAACTACGCCCAAGTCACCCGCGCGCTGGAAGCGCTGCTCGCACTGACCCGGCAAGGCCTGGCGGGAGACGCCCAAGCTTATGCGCACTATCAGTCAGCCCTGCTGCAACTGCACCTCCCCGGTGACCCGCGCACCGAGCCGACCCGGCGCTGGATGGCCAGCGAGGTCTACCGCGTCGAAGATGAGTTCGTCGCCGACGTGCCGGGCTTTAAAGCGTTGCCGGCGGACGAGTTCCGTCAACAGGTCGACGCTGAAATCGCCGCACGCAGCCGGGTCAACCACCCGATGTCGGTGCACCTGTTCCAAGGTACGCCGCCGGTGCAGGATGTGCGCTTTTTCCTGGAGCATCACTGGACCCGTTCCTACAACTTCTACAGCCTGCTGGCCGAGTTGGCCTTTCGCTTCGAAGCGATCGAAGACGCCTCGGTGTTTTACCGCAACTTGTACGGCGAAGCAGGCGCTGAGACACCGGAGCGTTCGCACCCGGCGATGCTCGCCCATCTGATGGAGTATTTCGATATTCCGCTGGCCATCGATTTCCCCGCGCTGCATCCGCTGGAAAAGGCCTACCTCAATAATCGCATTCGCTGTGTGCGCCACACCGATGTCGCCTGGGGCCTTGCGCTGCTCTATGCGGTGGAGTCTGTCAGCTGCGTCAACCATCGGCGCATCTACGAGTTGTTGCAGCGCCTGGATGTACCGGCGCAGCCCAGCGAATTCCACCGCTTGCATGGCACCCAGGATGAGATCGACACCGAAGAAATGTGGGCACTGATTGCCAAGTTCGCCAGCGAGGAAGGCTTTCAACGCACGTTCATGCGCGCACTCAAGCGCCACTTCGAGATCAACAAGGCCTACTTCGACAGCCTGTGGCAGCAGATGCAGGCCCAACGCCTGTCTGCCTGAACGACCTGCGATCCAAAAACAAAAATAATGGAGCACATGATGAGCCCACGTAATTTTTCCCTGTCGCAATTGCAGAATATTCACACGGCCGAAGCCCGTCTGCTGGCGGAAGCCTTGAAACCGGACGCGACGTTCAATCGCATCGAAATTGCCGCCAATATGCTGCGCGCCCTGTGCGAGACCGGCCAACGTGGCGACGCCGCGAATGCAGCGCAGTGCCAGCAATTGCTGTACATCCTCTCGTTGAGCGACGACGTGGCCACCGCCTCGACCCGGCGCTGGCTGGCCAATGCCGTCTATAGCGTGCAAGAGCGTTTCATGCCGTCAGCCGACTTGGCATCGCCCTTGTCCGAGGCCGGTTTCCAGCAACGCCTGGAAGAGCAGATTGCCGCGCAGTCGCGGGAAAACCATCCGATGTCGCAGTATGTGTTTGAAGGCAAAGCCTCTCACGAGCAACTGCAGGTGTTTTTGCGCCACCAATGGTTCCGTACTTATCGCCTTTACCGGGACGCCGCCGACCTGCTGGTCAACCTGACTGACGTGGACGAGGCGGCTGCCCTGGCGCGTTATCTCTACGGCGAGTTGGGCGAAGAGGATGAGCAGCGTTCCCACCCGAAGCTGTTGGCCAAGCTGCTCGCCGCCGTGGGCCTGAATGCCGATTTCGAGGCCCTCTCGACGATGCCCGAGGAAATCGCCTACCTCAACAACCGCGCACGCTGTTTCCGCAACCCCGATGTCGGCTGGGGCCTGGCGGTGTTCTACATCACCGAACTGGTGGTGCCCGGTAACCACGGCAAGCTGTACAACGCCCTGCGCAACGCGGGCTTGAGCCAGGATGACGCGGAGTACTACGAAGTGCACATCAGCCTGGTGCCGCCGCGGGCCAAGCGTGAATGGGCACTGATCTCACGGCGTATTCCGGACCTGGGGTTCCAGAATGCGTTCCTGACGTCTCTGGCCGAGCACTTCCGGCTGGAGCGGGCTTATTACGATGCAGTCTGGGAAGAAGTACAACGCGTGAAGTAGCCCTCCCTGGACAACCCGAGTAACCCGACATGCCAAGTCATATCACTGAATCCCGTATCCACGGGGGCGCTTACTCGTCCCCGGAATTTGCTGCAATCTTCTCTGATGCCAATCAGGTGCAGAAGTGGCTCGATGTTGAAACAGCGCTGGCGGCGACCCAGGCGCAGATGGGCCTCATCCCCCACGAGGCCGCCCGGGAGATTGCCCGGGTAGCCAGCGTGGAACTGCTGGACCTCGATGCGTTGGGGCGCGAGGGCCTGGAAACCGGGCACATCCTGGTGCCGACCCTGCGCGCCTTGCAGGGGTTATGCGCCGATGGGCTGGGCGAATACGTGCATTACGGCGTGACCACCCAGGACATCCTCGACACCGGCCTCATCCTGCAAATCCGCGATGCCTGGGGCCTGGTAGTGCAGCGTTTGCGCGGGATCCGCGGGCATCTGCTCACGCTCGCCCTGCGCCATAAGCACACGGCGATGGTCGCCAGAACCCATGGCCAACACGCATTGCCCACCACGTTCGGCTACAAGGTGGCGGTGTGGGTCGATGAGATTGATCGACACCTTGAACGCTTTGACGAAGCCTACGCCCGGGTGATGGTCGGCAACCTGACCGGCGCCGTGGGCACCCTGGCCGGGCTTGGCCCGCAGGGTTTGGACGTGCAGCGCCGCACCCTGGAAAGCCTCGGCCTGGCGGCGCCGTTGACCAGTTGGCACAGCGCCCGCGACCGCATCCTGGAAGCGGCGTGGCTGCTGGTGCAGGCGTCGGCGACGTTGGGGCGTGTCGCCAATGAGATCTACCACCTGCAGCGCACCGAGATCGACGAAGTGCGCGAGGGGCGGCGAGCCGGGCAAGTGGGGAGTAGCACCATGCCCCACAAGCAAAACCCGTCGACGGTGGACCTGATCAGCGCGCTGTCACGGCTGGTGCGTGCGCAGATGGTTGCGCTGACCGATGCGGCTTTCCAGATGCACGAGCGTGACGGCACCACCTGGCGCATCGAATGGGCGGCCTTACCCGAGCTGTTCATTTACGCCGGTGCGTTGCTCGCTCGTATGGAAGGCTTGCTGCTGGCGGGGTTGGAGGTGCGTGAAGCGCGCATGCGCAGCAACCTGGACTTGTTGGGCGGGCTGATCCTGTCGGAGCGCGTGATGCTTGCGCTGGCGCCTCGGTGTGGCAAGCAGACGGCCCATCACTTGGTGCACGACATCGCCCTGCAGGCCCAAGACGCGGGCGTTTGCTTTCGCGACGCGCTGCTTGGCGACCCTCGGCTGCGCGGTTGTTTCAGCCCACAAATGCTCGATGACTTGCTTGACCCGACGGCCTACACAGGGCTGGCGGCCGAAATGGTCGATCTGGTGGCAACTAAAGCACGATCTCGCGCTTCGGGCGATGGCGCTGAAGCACTGATGGCAACCCAAGGCAATACCAATCAGTCCCTGTACGCTACGGAGGGTATGTGATGGATGCGCAAACTTTGGAAACGACAGCTCGTGCGTCTTGCACCGCACGTTCGGACCACCCAGGTTTTGATCATGACGGCGAGCAATGCCGCCACGAACACAGCCACATCCTCGATTCGAAAACCCACGGTTCGGGTTATGCCGGCCCGCAGAGCCGCAAGATTTTTTGCAGCCATTGTCGCCTGCAACGCTGGCTGGACGTGGAAGCCGCGCTGGCCATGGCGCAGGCCGATGTCAACATCATCCCGCGCGAGGCGGCCCTGGAGATCGAAAAGGCCGCGTTGCTATCGGGCATCAATGTGCGCCAACTGGCCGAGGGTGTGGTTGCCACTGGGCATTCGCTGATGCCATTGCTGAGCGCCCTGCAAAAAAATTGCAGCCCCAGTGCCCGTGAATACGTGCATTACGGCGCTACCACCCAAGACATACAGGACACCGCCCAGTCCCTGGAGATGCGCGATGTGCTTGATGCGATGGACCAGGCCCTGGAGACTTTGCTGGGTAAGTTGTCGACCCTGGCCGATGCGCACCGTGACTCGCTGATGGTCGCCAGGACCCACTCGATTCCCGCCTTGCCGACCACCTTCGGGCTGAAGGTCGCTGGCTGGATCGATGAGCTGTTGCGCCACCAGCAGCGCTTGGCCGAAGCCCGCCAGCGTGCACTGGTGGTGCAACTGTTCGGCGGGGTCGGCACCATGGCGGCGTTCGGCCCGGACGCCATGCCGATGCTGGAGCGTTTTGCCCAGCGCTTGTCGCTGCAAGTGCCCCTGACGGGCTGGCATGTGTCCCGTGACCGCGTTGCGGAGTTCGTCAGCACCCTGGCCATGGTTACCGCCTCGTTGGCCCGCGTAGCCGATGAAATCCGTACGCTCAATCGCTGGGAAATCGCTGAAGTGGAAGTGGGCTGGAGCGACCAGCAGATCGGCAGCAGCACCATGCCGCACAAACGCAACCCCGAAGGCTGCGAGCAGGTGGTGGTGTTGGCGCGGCTGGCCAAGGCCCAGGTCATGCTCGCGCTGGACGCGATGATTCTTGAACATGAGCGCGATTACCGCGGTACGCGGCTGGAGTGGTGCGCGGTCGCGGACGTTTCCCACTATGCATTGATGGCGCTCTCGATTCTGACCGAGACCATCGACGGGCTCACCGTGAATGTGCAGAAGATGGAAGGCACCGCCCAGGCGTATGGCGATGCCATCTGCACCGAAGCGGTGGTGTTCGAAATGGCGCGCAAGCTGGGCAAGAGCAGCGCCTACCAGATCATCTTCGAAGTATCCCAGGCCAGCCAGCGCAATCACGTGTCGATCCGCGAGGCAATCGAGGCCGATGCGCGGGTGCTTGCTGTCATGAGTGACGGCGCCCTGGCACGGCTGTTCGAGCCCAGGACCCACCTGGGCATGTCCGAGCGCATCGTTGACAACGTGCTGGCCAAACTCGCCGGCCATTGATCCCTTAACAGACTTGCAAATTCATCAAGGAGCGACAGATGTCCAACGTTATGGAAGTTGATAAAGCCAAGGTCCAACAGTTCTCGGCGCGGATCATGGAGGATTACGGCAACACGCTGCGCGGTGCCATGCTCTACATCGGCGACCAACTCGGCTTGTTCAAGGCATTGGCCGACGGCCAGGCGGTGACCCTGGAAGAGTTGGCGCACAAGACTGGCTACAACGCGCGTTACTTGCGCGAATGGCTGGGCAGCATGGCCACCGGCAATTATGTGACCTACGACGCGCAAACCCGCCGCTACCAGATGCCGGCTGAATTTGTGCCGGTGCTGGCCGATGAAGACTCGCCGTATTTCGCCGGCGGCATCATTCAGCTGAGCGTGCCGTTCGTGAGCATGGCGCCCAAGGTCATCGAAGCCTTCCGCCATGGTGGTGGCTGCGCTGAAGAGGCGTTCCCGCTGGAAACCTGGAAAGGCATGGAGCGCATGACCATGCCCTGGTACAAGCATTACCTGGTCCAGCACTGGATTCCATCCCTGGATGGCGTCGAAGAGAAGCTCAAGACCGGCGGCAGTGTCCTGGATTTTGGCTGCGGTGCGGGCCTGGCGGCGATCACCATGGCCAAGGCCTATCCTGAGGCGCGCATTGTCGGCTGCGATTTCCACCTGCCTTCCATCGAGTTGGCGCGGGCCAACGCCGAGGCGGCCGGCGTGGGTGACCGGGTGCAATTCGAGGTGAACGACTCCGATGCCTTGCGCGGCCAGCAATTCGACTTCGTGACCACCTTTGTGGTGATCCACGATGCCACCGACCCTCAGCAGATGCTCAAGGATTTGCGCGCCGCCACGGCCGAAGACGGTACCTACCTGATGGTGGAGCTCAACCTGTCCGAGGAACTGCACGAGAACATGAACCTGTTCGGGCGCGTCATGTACCCGCAGAGCACCCTCTATTGCATGACCTGTTCGCTGTCCCACGGTGGGGCAGGGCTGGGGGCGTTCATGGGCGAGAAGCGTGCCCGCCAGATGGCTGAGGCAGCCGGGTTCAGCCGCTTTCGTAAAGTGCCTTCGCAGTGGCCACCGATGCCGGCGCTGTTCGAACTCAAGCCTTGATAGAAAGCATCCGCGAGTCGCTTTGCGCAGTAAGGCAATTTAATGGCCCCTTTGTAACAAAATCCTCGCCAAAATCACTTTTATTTTCAGGTGGTTAGGTGAGGATGCAAATGCGCTCTGTGGGAATGATGCTGATTGCCTGCTCCCTGGCCGGCGGCGCGACTGTCGCGCAGGCCAGGGAATTGCGCGAGGGTGACAAGTACATGTGCAGTTGGGGCGCAGGCACGGCCGCCAGGGCCCAGGAACTCAAGTTATCCGGCGTTTCGCTGTACGCGGCCCGGCAGAAGATCCAGACCCTCAAGTTCAGCAAATCGTGGATGCGCATGATGGCCATGGGGATCACCGAGCAGACCTATGACAGCCGCTCAAGGCTCAAGCCCGAGGCGATTCGTCAGAGCTTTTATCAGGATTGCCTGCGCTACAAGGTGGCGCGCAAGTAATTTGTAGCCGACTCACAGGGAGTGAGCGTGGATCACCCTTTGTCTGAAAAACCCTTCTACCTAGTAGTTTTGACAGTAGACGGCATGAAATCTGGGGGAGCTCAATACGGGAGCACATCAACACAGGAGCACCTCATGAGCATACTTAAGATCAAAGCCACAAGTCGGCGCATCACCCATACCTCGGGGTTACTGTTACTGGCGTTGCTGGTGAGCGCGTGCAGTACCGAAATAAATCCCGAGCAACGTGGCGTAAGTTCCGCAAAGAACGTGCCTGACCCTCCCTGTACGGTCGCAGGATATTTCAAGAGTAATGAACCTGGAAAATACTACCAGTGCATATACAGCTCAGCGCAGGGAAGATGGCTTAAAAAGCTTTTTTCATGTCCTTCAGGGCAAAACTTTGATGAAGTCGCGCAAAAGTGCAAATAGCACTTCGCACTCGGTTATCCCACCGCTAAACCTTCACCCGCATCGTTGGTGCTGTGGTGATGGTCGGTTTGTTTCCCGCGCCGTACTCACGCAAACACGTTAACGTCCAAAGACCACAAAAAGCAGATCCGCTTAATACGGATCTGCTTTGTCGACCAGCGCCTCTTCTGGCTATACACTTATTTTTTGGACACGAATAGAGTCAAGCTGGGTATTGCCACCATCAAACCTTATATCCAGCTGTATGTTTTCCCCAGCATAAACCGGCCCTATCACTTGCGTCACCCAACTACTCGACGCAGAGGTGGTGAAATATTGAGAGGTGCCGCCAGGGCCACGTAACCATACATAGTTGGTAGTTGCCGCAGTCGCATGACGATACCTAACCGTTATCTGGTATCCCCCCGCACCTGCGCCAGGAAACGCTTTTGTGCAACCCAAATAATATCGAGTCGGCGCGACCAGATAAAACTCCGTACCCGATACCTGCACCTGAATAGGCACACCGCTATTCAATGGCTCCCAACCATTGCGATTAAAATTATCGAAGTCAGTCATATCGTCCAATATAGGGGGGGCGTTCTCAACAATGTAGTTGGTTGAACGCAGGGGTATGCTTTTAGAACGATCAATGTCGCCGCTATACGCCACATCGCACGATATTGTTATGTTATGACCACGAGGCACAGCCTGTAGCCAGCTGCGCACTACCGATTTGTTCCTCAACCCATTGGCAGCTTCCTGCTGGGTGATGACTTCTCCGCTCGCGGTGAGAACATCGAGCGGCGCCATCTGTGCACTGCGACAAGTGATCCATACACGTTGCCTGGCAGCGCTTAACGCCCATTTAATAATTGAGGCCAGCCCATCGCCGACAAAAGTTCTCAAGTCTAGGACATCACCGGGCGCAATATTATTGATCAATGGCTGTGGTAAATCGGCGGGCTGTATCGTATCGACCCTCACCGTCTGCACCTGTGACGGAATCGGGACCGTCACACCCGGCCGTTCTACCGAATACTTCAAGCACACGGTACTGTTCACACTGCGGTGCAAGACCTTGACCGAGGTCAGGTTGAACACCACCGTGCCCCCATCCAACCCATTCTCGACCGCCGTATGGTGGGTACCATCGGCAAAAATCCATTCAAACGTTATGCGATCCCGATTGCTCATACCGGTGTAGCGAACAGTGACCGTCGTATTGTGCTCAATCGGCAGCGGGTCCACCGTCACGTTCGGCCCGGTGTCGGTGGTGCCATTGATAAACGGGTGGGGCAATACGCCCGGCAGGGACTGGATGGTGTAGTGGCGCTCGCGGAACAACACCGCATTGGCCTTGTTGAAACTGCGGTCAAAGCAGACCCAGAAACGGATGGTTAATAGCGTTCCATCCTTGAGCTTGCGCAGTTCGTCCACGGGGGTCGGTGGCAGGATTCCAGTGCGTTCGCCTTCTTCGGTCACGAGGTTGTTGGTGTAGGTGGCCTCGAAGTATGGCGTCTCTGGAACGGTGTCATAGGTGCCGCTGTACTCCATCCAGATGCGCTGAGCCCGATGAATGAAGTGCCAGATATTGATCATCGTGCGCTCGGTTCCATTCAACTTGGAGGTCTCGAGCACCGGGGCGTCTCCAATCCCTTCGATGGTCGGGATCGGCAAGGTGGTCAGGTTGAGCAGCAGCAGGTCGAGGATTGGAGAAGGTGTTTCTCGTCCGTTACGTATGAGGAAGTATTGCACGTTGATCCGTTGGCCAAATGGCGCAATATTGGCGCCCACGACTTCAGGCGGGACGGTGAAGTCCACGGTTTTACGGGGGTTGCCGTCTTGGGTTTCACAGTGGCTGCCGATGTCGGGAATGCCGGTCCAGCACGCTCGGATACGGTCGGTCGGTAGCATCTGCGCGAAGGTGACCCGAATGGTCGCACCGGCGGTAACCGCTTCCGGTGCCAATTGGTCGGGGGCTTTGGATGCTTCGAGGACTTCCGGGCAAGGCAGGTCACCCAGCGCCTTACCGACAGTCACTTCGAGTATTTCAGAGCGCAGGGTGCGCCCACCATTCGCGGGGATCATTGAATAGCTCAAGCGAATCACGCCGCCCAGGTTGGTGTCGGCGTAGTGCCGATCCAGCGAAAAGTGCACTGGACTTCCTGCGGTGGCGGGATTCAGGCGGATGTCACCCTGGGTGCTGCCGTCCACAGCCGTCCCTGTCAGGCGCCATGTAAAGACATCGCCATCGTAAGTTTCAGCGTAGGGCAGCGTGATGTCGAGCTGGCCAAACAAGTCATCTGGGTCTAGGTTGTCGTCCTCATCGACCCGGTCGATTTCCGGCCTTGGCATTTCGGCAATACGCTCGCCGAACCGCACATACGTCGACTCCGACTCGCGGATGGCCTGCGTCCCTGTACCCAATGCCCGCATGAGGCCGTCGTCTACCGTGTAGAAAACCCGCACATCGCCCAGCCCGATAAATCGAGCGAAGTTGGCTTGGGTTACGGTACGAAAACGGGTGGGCGGTGGTGGAGCGCCTGCGTTATGGCGTTGTTCGTATTCAACGAGCCCGCCACCCGGTAGAACAGCCTCCAGCCGCAGCCTGACCAGATTATCCGGATCGTAGGGCGTATAGGCCGGGTTCGGATAATTAATGGTGATGTAAGGCTCTTCGGGGTCAATCAAGCCGGCATCGGCCTGCACCACCGTGACTGCCGGCATGTCCGCAATCGTGCCAGAGATCAGGATCGTCAGGGATTGGGACTTGGCCAGTAAGGTGCCCAGCGGGAACTCAAGCCGCCAGGTGATCTTCATCGAGCCTTGGATCAATTGTTTGATGGTGTCGTCATCGACAGGAAACGAAGTCGGCCAACCCGGGTCCGCGCGCTGATCGGTCAGATCGAGTTCAAACGTTGACTCATCGGCGTGAGTACCACTCAAGGTTGCAATGACGCGAGTATTCGCCGGGACAAAACGGCCATCCGGAAGCTGAAAAGGCGTGACTACCTGAACAGCAAAGAATTTCCCTGCATCCTGATCATAATTGACCGAGGTGACCGAGGTGGAGCCGACGAGGAAGCGCGCCCGCCTGAGCAGGCTGGGGTCAAGCTCGGCCTGTACATGCACGGCCTGAGAAAAGTGCTCGACATGCCCGGAGCGGTTTTCCACTTCATCGAGCACCTGATAACGTATCGGTAGGAGGCCGCTGCCGGTGCCGATGACGCTTGCCGGAACTTCCACTTCAATCGGCTTTGCCCCGCTGGCGTGGTCGTCATCGAGTTGGAAAACCACCACCTGCGCGATCGTGTCCCAATACAAAAGAATCTTGTCTCGCACACGTTTACCGGGGTAATCGAGCGTGAACACTACGCCTTGGGCGGCGCGCTCCGGAGTCAAGACTGCGCCGGGCGCTGCGAGGTCGTCCGGCAAGCTGAGCAGCAATTTGTCGTGGTACCCCAGCCCGGGCTGTTCATCCAGGCCAGGTCGCGTGTCCTTGACGAAGACAGTCAGCTCATCTGATGTACTTGGCGTGCCAGAGCCATTACGGACAACGCGTACAAACACAGGAAAGGATAGCCCCCGCGGTATACTTTCCTCGTTGATGGCCAGTTGAAAAAAGTTTTTGCCTGTTTCCTCTGGTTTGACGGTGTGAAAGCCCAGGCGCAACGTACGGCTGCCGTGGAAGTACTCGCAGGTATCACCCGCTTGCAAATTAATCCAGCGCAAAATGGTTACATATAG